>JAABUQ010001605.1_pt1 | contig 47807 bp, 38 predicted proteins | sample 5560001 | NCBI WGS metagenome assembly JAABUQ01 (sample SAMN10711888, study PRJNA513371) | rock metagenome | isolation source: Antarctica rocks | place: Antarctica: Victoria Land, Finger Mt nord | collected 2015-12-18
GCCGACCGTCTTGCCGTCGACCGTGACGACGCACTGCGCGTCGCCTTGGTAGGCGTCCTCCGACAGGCTCAGCACCAGGGTATCGGTCGCCGGCAGCGGCGCGGTGGTCACGGGGGCCGGGGAGGGCGTCGAGCTGGCGGCGCTGCCTGAGTTGACGCCGAAGTACTTGGCCCACGCAGCCGCCTCGAGCGGCCTGTTCGCGCCGGCAGAAGAGAAGTCCCAGTTGCCGTCGCCCATCTGCCGGTCCCAGATGTTGACGTGGTCGATCTTGACGCCTTGCGACTGCGCCTTGTCCAGCTCCGAGGCGAGCCATTGCGGGAAGGCGGGGTCGTCAGCCGGGCCGGGCGTCCCGTTGCTGGGGCCAGCACCCGTCTCCGAGATCGCCAGCGCCTTGCCGTGCGCCTTGGCGAAGGCGATGGCGTCCTCCATGCCGAAGCCGCTGCCCGTGCCGGTGGGGTTCCACTGGTTGGCGTCCGGGTAGGACCAGTAATGCGCCCGGTTCACCGGGTCCGCCGCCCATTCCGCCGCGTTGGCGTTGTAGGACCCGTCGTTCTTGTCCCAGTTGTAGTATCCGGCGGGGTACACCGGGTTGTAGGTGTCGAGGGACACGATATCGACGTAGGAGTCGCCCGGGTAGGCGCTGGTCGTCGGCTGGTTGGTCCAGGCCAGGCTGGCCGGGTTCCACTCGATCTTGGCCGTCACCCCCACAGCGCTGGCCTCGCCGCGCATCAGGGTCGAGAGGTGCTGGAACGCCTTGACCCAATCGGCCTGCGTGCCGGCGTCGTCGCCCATGTACCACGGCATGAAGTTGCCGTTCATCTCGTAGCCAAGCCGCAGGTTGAACGTCTTGAAGCCCGCGTTCGCCCAGGCGTCCACGACGCCCTTGTAGTCGTTGTCGTACGTCCCGTTGATGATGCCCTTGAAGAAATCATCATTGGTCGACCCGGCGGCGTTGCCGGCCCAGTGGTTGTTGTCGGACATCGGGATGCCGATGTCGGGCGTCACCGAGGTTTTCACCACCGGCGACTGGGTCCACGACCAGGCGGTCCAGCTTGCATTGCCGGCCCAGTTGCTCGGGTCCTGCCCGAAATCGACGAACCCGTTCATGGTGGCCGGCTTGGCGCCCATCGTGGAAACGAAGCTGTTGAACTGCTTCTCGAAGTCGGCTTCCGACGCGGCGTCATTGCCATTCGGGTTGCCGAAATACCCGCCGACGACATATTTGGAGGACATGGACTGGATGCTCACTTTTCCGTGATGACCAGCGAACTCTCCTATTTTTGGGGGTTTTTGGCAATCACATTTTTGTGTGTTAAACAAATCTCAAATTAAAGAAATATTAATGCACAAAGCATGACTGACAGCGCCCTGAAATCAGTGGGCGTAGATTCTATTTAACAAATGTATGCTGCGATAAGTTCTGATTTACTGTTGAAGCTGTCCATGGCTCAACGCGGACGGCTACGCCTGACGAAACCGGCCGCCTCGACAAAGCCGCGCATCCGTGAGAGCCACCGCCCGCCCTAACAGCGGACACAAGGGACCGGCCAGTCCGGTCCGGCCAGTCCGGTCCGGTTCCGGGGCGCCTGTGGGAGAAACTGCGCCGATGCCGAATGCGGCCTCATCCATCGCCCGGCACGACGCGGTGCTGGCCCGTTTCAGCGCAGCGGCGCAAAGCGCTGCCATCGTCTCCTTCGACGTGTTCGACACGCTCCTCGTCCGCTTCTTCGGCGATCCCGCCGACCTGTTTGCCGCCCTGGCCGAACGGATCGCCCCGGCCTCCGCCGCCGCCTTTGCGCGCGAGCGGGTCGCGGCCGAGCAGCGGGCACGCGCAAACGCCGCCGCCCGAAGCGAGCGGGAGGTGACGCTTGCCGGCATTTACCGCGAACTCAAGCAGGCCTGGGCGGCGCATGGCCCCGCTCGCGCCTTGGATCTCGACCAGGCGGCCCGGGAAGAGATGGACCTCGAACTCCGCTGCGTGCGCGCGGACCCGCAGGTGGCGGCCGCGTTCCGGGCGCTGGTCGCCGCGGGCCGGCGTGTCGTGCTGGTGTCCGACATGTATCTTCCGGCCGAATGCGTGGAGCGGATGCTGGCGCGCTGCGGGATTGCCGGGTTCGAGCGGCTTTACCTGTCAAGCGAGATCATGGTGGCCAAGGGGGACGGCAGCGTGTGGCCCTACTTGCGCGCTGCATCCGGCCTTGCTCCGGACGCCGGGATCGTGCACCTCGGCGACAACCCGCAAAGCGACGGCGAGACGGCGCGCGGCTTCGGGGTCGTCCCCTTCCTGCTGGTCCCGCCCGGCGAGCGGCGCGTCGCGTCCCGCCTCGCGCAGCGCGGCCATTGGCTCGCCGACAGCTTCGCGTCCCTGCTGCGCCAGGAGCTGGTGGCGCGGCGCGGCGAGCCGGGCCTCGATCCCTATTGGCTGGCCATCGCTTACCTCGTCGTGGCGCCGGCCGCCCTTGGCATGGCCGGCCACGTCCGGCGCGTCGCCCGGGCGCACGGCACGGACCGCGTCTTCTTCCTCGCCCGCGACGGGCTGATCTTCCAGAAGGCGTATGAAGCGGCCTGGCGCCCTCCGGATGCGCTGCCGTCGCGCTACGTCTGGTGTTCCCGCCGCTGCGTGAACTTCGCCAACATCTCGGCGCTGGACGAGGCGTCGCTCGACTTCCTCACGTCCGGCGGGCCGATCTCCCCCGAAGCATACCTCCGCCGCATCGACCTCGACCCGGCGATCCGGCCGGTCCTGGCCCGGTTCTTTCCCGACCCGTCGCAGCCGGTGCGGACGGCGGACGCACGCACGGCGCTGCGGGCGATGTTCACGGCGCTCGCCGGGCCGATCCTGGCGCAGGCGGCTGTTGAACGGGAGGCGCTGATGGCGCACCTCGACGGCATCGGGCTATATGACGGACCCAGCCCCGGACCCGGCATCGTCGTCGATCTCGGCTGGCACGGCAGCCTGCAGCGCTCGCTGATGCTGCTGGGCCGGGCGCGCAGCGGCGTGCTGCCGCGTTTGGCGGGCGCCTATCTCGGCACCTTCGAGCGCCAGGTGCGGACAGTCGCCGGCGCGCCGCTGGAAGCGTCCGGCTGGCTGTTCAACGCCGGGATGCCGCGGGACAGCGTGGCGCGGTTCACCCGCTCGGTGGAAACCGCCGAACTGTTGTTTTCCGCGCCCGAACCCGGCATCCGCTGCATCCGCCGCCAGGGCATTGGGACGGAGCCGGTCCGCATCGTGGAACCGCAAGAGGCGGACCGGCTGCGGCTGGCGGCGATCTTCCACGACGCCGTGGCGAAATGCGCCGAAGCGCTGCGCCCGGTGCTCGTGGACGGGCATGTCGATGCGCTCGCCTCCCTCACCCTGCACGGCTTCGACGCGCTGCTCGGCGATCCGGCGCCGGAGGACATCGCGCACTTCGGAGGGATTGCCCACGCCGAGGGATTCGGCATCGCGCATTACCGCCCGATCATCCCGGTCGTGCCGCCGCCGTCCAACGCGAAGGCCCGGCTCGACGCCTTGGACGCCAGCTTCTGGCGCCGGGGCTTCCTCCGGTCGCTCGCCCCCGGCGCCCGCGTGCAGACGATCCTGCTGTCGGCCGTGCAAACCGAGGTGCGCCGGGCACGCCGCGCCGCTGCGCGCGTCCGGCAGCAGCACGGCGGCGCCAAAGTGCGCCAGTGAACGGGCGCCTCGACGGCGGCGAGGGCGACCCGGCGGCGCTGAAGCGCCGTTCCGTGCGCGGAGGCGCCGCGACGTTCGCCGCCCAGGGCGTCCGCTTCGTCCTGCAGTTCGGGGCGCAGGTCATGCTCGCCCGCCTGCTCACCCCGGCGCAGTTCGGCATCGTGGCGATGGTGGCGCCGCTGGTCGGCCTCGTGCAGCTTTTCGCCGAACTCGGCCTCACCCAGGCGGTGATCCAGCGCCCGTCGCTCACCCATCGCGAACTCTCCGGGCTGTTCTGGATCAATGGGGCCGTCAGCCTGGGGCTTGCCGTGCTTCTGGTCTTGGCGTCGCCGCTGGTGGCCGCGTTCTACGGCGAGCCGAAGACGATGGCGGTCACGGCCAGCCTGGCGGTCCCGCTCGTGCTGGGGGGCTTCGCGGCGCAGCAGATGGCGCTGATGAGCCGCCGCCTGCAGTTCGTCGCCCTCGCCGCCATCGATGTCGGCAGCACCGCCGCTTCCGCCTCGGTCGGCATCCTGTGCGCCTGGTGCGGGCTGGGCTACTGGTCGCTGGTGGCGATGCAGGCCGCCAACAATGCCGCCAACCTCGCGGCCGCCTGGGCCGTCTCCGGCTGGCGGCCGGGCAAGCCGCGCCTCGATGCCGCCGTGGCGCCCCTGCTCCGGTTCGGCGGCGACGTGACGGGCTACAACCTCGTCAACTACCTCTCGTTCAACCTGGACAACGTGCTGATCGGCTGGGCGAGCGGGGTCGGCGCCCTCGGCCTGTATGACCGCGCGTTCCGGCTCATGCTGCCGTCGGTCATGCAGCTCACGACGCCGTTCACCCGGATCACCGTGCCTCTGCTGTCGCGGCTGCAAACAGAGCCTGACCGCTACCGCAGCAGCTTCGCCCAGGTGCTGCGCGCGCTGCTGCTCGCGACGCTGCCGGGGCTGGCGTGGAGCATCGTGTTCGCCGACCAGGTCATCGCGGCACTGCTCGGCGCGCGGTGGCAGGCGGCCGGGCCGATCCTCGCGGCGCTCGGCGCCGGGGCCTTGCTGCTGCCCGTCAACAACGCCGTCGCCTGGCTGTTCATCAGCCAGGGGCGGACACGGGAGCAGTTGGTTTGGGGCGCGGCCGGGTCCGGCATCGTGCTCGCCTCCTTCGTCGCGGGCTTGCCGTGGGGTCCGGTGGGCGTCGCCACCGCGTCCGCAGTTTTTGCCTGGGGGATCGGCTCCCCGCTGCTGTTCTGGGCCGCGACTCGGCGCGGTCCCGTGGGGCTGCGCGACCTTCTGGACGCCGTGGTCCCGGTGACATTGGCCACGCTGGCCGCCGGCTGCGCCCTGGCGGCGCTGCCCGACGGCGTCTGGCCGGCCGGCATCGCGGGGCTGTCGGCGGCGCTGGCCGCATCCTATGCGGCGACGGTCGCCGTGCTCGCGTGCCTCCCTGCGGGGAACCGCATGCTCCGCGATGTCTGGCGGCTACGCAGCATGCTGCGTGCCGAGCCGGTCAGTCCGCCAGTCAGTCCATAGAGGGGGCGTTGCCGAGGGTCGCGGGAATGGCGGCACGGTCCGCGCCGATCCAGGTCCCGGGCGTGCCGCCCGTCAGCACCAGGCTTGCGGGGCAGCCGCCGGGATCCGCCCTGCCCTCGTCGGCGAACGCGGCGAGCCGCGGCTGCATCTGCTGCCCAGCGAAGTGGCCGAGCATCAAAGCCAGCAGGAGGACGCAGGCGGCATAGAGGGCGAGCGCGTCGATCCACCCGTCGAAGGCCAGCGCAAAGCCGGCAAGCAGGGTGCCCAGCACGCTGACGGTGACAAGGGCAAATGACCAGTGCTGCCGCGGTGTTTGCATCACGCGGTGCCTGATCCAAGCCGGCTTTCGCATTTCGTATCCATCCCGACATCAAAATAACATCGGAACTGACGAAGTGTAAAGCTCAAACGGTCCATTGTCGCTGTTCAAACTTAGTTTACACGGGCATCGTCCTGATGCACGAAGGCAACCGTACCCATGAGCAGGACGGCGAAAAGAATAGGCGAGAACTGGTGATAGCCGCCGGTCAGCAGCAACAGCACCATGAGGGGAACGAGCAGCATGGCCTGCCGCTTCGTGCGGGTTCCCCAGGTGAGGAGGCCAAGGTAGAACAACAGGCCGAAAATCCCGTATTCCATCAAGACTTTGACCGGCGTGTTGAGAGCATAGAAATAGGGAACCATGAGCTGTTCCGATCCGCCGGGCCCGGCCCCGGTCACGAAGGCCCAAGGCGCCGCGCCGAGCAGGTCTCGCAGGGCCATGAACGGCGTCACGAACCGCTCGTTGCCGCTCGTGCCGGGCAGCGTGAACTCGTACATCCGGCCTGACATCGTGTCGGCGATGTCGGGCAGCACGACGCTGAGCGCGGCGAAGGCCAGCGCGCAGCCCGCCGCGAGCAGGATGGCGCCGATGAGGCCGCGCCGCCCGGCGCTGACCGCAAGCACGGCGATGTAGGACCCGAGCACCATCCAGCCGGTGCCCGACGAGGAGGACAGCAGGGCCGCGAAGAACAGCGCGAAATAGGTGGCCCGCCGGGAATACAGCGCCTCGACGACCACGCCCACCGCCATGAACTGGGAGAACACCGACGGCTCGATCAGGAAGAACCCGTTCGACCGGTTCAGCCCGTGGTCCATCGGGATGACGACCGCATACTGCTCCTCGATCAGGAATTGGCCGGGAACGATGCCGGTGAAAGCGAAGAAGCTGAGTCCGGCGAACTGCAGCACGAACTGCGCGAGGCCCGCGACGGCGAGCACCGCCAAGGCGAGCGACACGATGCGGAAGAACGCGGCCTCGCTGACCGAATGGCGGAAGCGCAGCACGGCGAAGGCGGTGATGGCCAGCCAATAGGCGAGCGAGGTCGTGCTCATGCGCGGCGCGATCGCGAGCGGCAGGTTGATCTTGGCGGCCACCGAGAACAGGGCCACGGCGCACAGGCCGCAGTACAGCGCCATCCGGCGGCGCTCGATGACCAGCGTGCCGCTCGCCACCGCCCATGCGGCCAGGCCCAGCACCAGCGGGGTCGCCACGCTGATCTTGAGGCCGCCTGCCGGGACCGCAAAGCGCTGCAGCACGAGGCAGCAGAACAGCGTGCCCCAGGTGAAGGCGTTGACGCCGAGCCGCCCGCGCCAGATCGACGGCTGCAGCGACTTGACTGGGATCGCACGGCTCGGACGCGCGGCAGGGAACCCGGCGGTTTTCGTGGAAAGGGCCATGCCGGCACTATGGACTGCGCGAGGGAGCGCGTCGCGTCCGGCATGGGCCGGTCGGGAACACGCCGCCTGCAAGATCGCTCAATCGTGATCCAGGGCGGTCACGCACGGCTTTGCAGAAAAAAGATAGGCGCATGAACGCATATGTTTTAATTAAGCTTCCATCCTGAACGACAGCCGGCGCGTGCTGGTGAAAGATCCAATTGGCGAAGACTGCGCTTGCCGCTGTGGTGCCGCCGCGGCCGGCCTATCGGAATTTCAACCAGAATGTGCATGGCGCGCGTGGGCTGTTCGCCTTCACGGTGTTCGTCTTCCACGTCGTGAACTCAGGGCTGAGCACCTTCGCCCCGCTTTCGTCGCCGCTCGGCTTCTTCCTCGCCTCCGTCGCGGAATACGGGGTGGAGCTGTTCTTCTGCATCAGCGGCTACGTGATCGCCGGAACGTTGCGGCGTGCCCGCAGCCCCCTCGTGTTCATCGAGGACCGCGCCATCCGCGTGTATCCCGTGCTTTGGGCCTCGGTCCTCGTCATCGTCGCCCTGGGCCTGGCCACCCGGACGCATGGCTTCGAGGGCGAGACATGGAGCCGGCTGCTGGTGCAGGTGCCGGCCAACCTGCTGGCGCTGCCGGGCATCCTACCGATGGACAACATCCACCCGGCGGCCTGGTCGCTGAGCTACGAATTAACGTTCTACCTGTTCTGCGCCGCCTGCTGGGAAATGCGCAGGCGTTTCGGCCCGGGCGTTTATTGGCTCGTGGTCCCCGCCGCGTCCGTGCTGATCGCCTGTTATCCCCGCGGGGTGTTCCTGCTTGCGGGAATGCTGGTGGCCGAAGGATGGCCGCGCACGGGGGTGCTCCTGCGCCTGACCCGGCACCCGCTTCCGCTCGTCGTGCTGTTCCTGCTGTGCTGGCGCGCGATCCAAAGCCTCAGCGCCCCCCAGCACATCATCGCCACGACGATGGTCGAGTGGGCCGGCGATGGGCGGCTGCCGCTCGCGCTGCTGGGCTTCGGGGCGGCGACGCTGGGCTTCCGCGGGATCGTGGCCGGGCACGGCATGTTCGGCGCCTTCCTGCGTTCCCGCCCGCTGCAGTATCTTGGGACCATCAGCTACAGCTTCTATCTCTGGCATCCCATCGTGATGTCCGGCGTCAAGACATCCCTGCTGCACGTCCACGTCTTGCAGGCCGCGGGCACGTGGGCGCAAACCCTGTTCTTCGTCGCCGCCCTACCCCCGGCGCTCGCGGTGTCCCACCTCAGCGAGCGGCTGCTGGAGCGGCGCTTCGCGGCGTGGATGCGCCGCCGGCTGCATCACACGGTGCCCATGCAGCCGCCCGCCGCCGACCCGACGCCGCAGCATCGCATGGAGAGTGCATGACCGACCGACCACCCCCTCTCACGCGCCGCGCCCTCGCCCGCGCCGCGGCGGCCATGGCGGCCGCCGCCGCCGCCGTGCCGGCCCAGGTGATGGCGGCCCAGGCGGCGGCAGCTCCCGCGGCCATCCGCATCGGCACCTACGGCGGCGCCGGCTCCACCGGCGTGCCCGAGGTCGCCGCCTACGAGAAATGGCTCGGCCGTCCGCTCGACGTGGTGCTCGACTTCCTGGAAAAGGAGACCTGGGCCGGCATGGTGAACGAGGCCGGGTGGATGAGCGGCTGCTGGCGCGACGCCGGGCGCCGCAACCTGATCGTCTCGGTCCCCATGCTGGTGAGCGAGGGGCAGCCGACCATGGCGCAGGGCGCCCGCGGCGACTACGACCAGCACTTCGCGGCGCTGGGCCGCAAGCTGGTCGAGAGTTCCTATGCGAACAGCGTGGTCCGCATCGGCTGGGAGTTCAACGGCGGCTGGTATCCCTGGACGGCGCGCGGCAACCCGGGGGATTATAAGACGTACTGGCGGCGGATCGCGCTCGCGATGCGCGCCGCGCCGGGCGCGCGCTTCCGCTTCGACTGGACCGCCACCACCGTCGACGGCCCCACGGTGGACGCCTACCCCGGCGACGACGTGGTCGATATCGTCGGCCTCGACATCTACAACCAATCCTGGCCGCTGATCGCCGACCCGGCGCAACGCTGGCAGTACCTGCTGAACCACGAGGCCGGCCTCCGCTGGCACCGCGACTTCGCCAAGAGCCACAACAAGCCGCGCTCCTTCCCGGAATGGGGCACCGGCACGCGGCCCGACGGGCACGGCGGCGGCGACGATCCCCTGTTCATCCGCAACATGCTCGCCTGGATGCGGGAAGGCGGGCCGGTCGATTACGCCTGCTACTGGAACTACCGCGCGCCGGACTACGACGCCAAGGTCACGGACGGCCATCTGCCGGAAGCGGCCAAGGCGCTGCACGCCGGGCTGCAGCGGGGCGCATGAGCAGGCACCGTTATCGGGGCAGCGAGGCGTAGAGTTCGGCGGTCCGCCGCGCGATCTCCGGCCAGGTCGGGACCGACGCCGTGAGCGCCGAAACGTGCGCCGCGCAGGCGGCGGCAAACAGACGGTCCGCAATGAAGCGCGCCATGGCGGCGGAGAGTGCGCCCACGTCCTCCGGTGGGACGAGAAGCCCATGCTCGCCGTCCTGCACCGCCTCGATGAAGCCGCCGAGGCGCGCGGCGAGGATCGGGCGGCCGAAGGTGATGGCCAGGCTCAGCACGCCGCTCGCCTCGATCTCGCGATACGGGAAGGTTGCGACGACGCCAGGGGCAAAGATGCCGCCCACCTCCGCGTCGCCCACGAAGCGCGGCTCGATGGCGACCCGGTCGGCGACGCCGCGTTGCCGGGCCAGGTCATGCAGCGGCGCCAGGTCCATGTAGGGCTTGCCGACGATCCGCAGCCGCGCCTGCGCACGCAGCGCCGGGTCGAGGCGCGCGAAGGCCTCGACCAGCAGGTCGGCGCCCTTGTAGGGCTTGATCTTGCCGAACAGCAGGAAGGTGATCTCCCCCTCCATGGCGTCCGGGGCGGCCTGCGCCGATGCGCGCCCGAGCAGGCCGTGCGGCATCAGCGTGACCCGGCCCTCCCCTTCCCCGTGGGCCAGCAGCCGGGCGCGGCCTTGCTCGGTGTGCACGATCAGGCGGTCGAAGTCCGCGAAGGCCGCATGGGCGCCCACCCGCTGCAGCCCGCCGGTGGGGTTGCCGTTGAACGGGTTGGTATCGTGCACGGTGAGCACCAGCGGGGCGACCGCGCGCAGGCGGCGTAGGAAGCGCCGGTCCACGACGGGAAGCGGCAGCCATTGGAAATGGATCACGTCCGGGCGCTCCCGCCGCAGCCGCCGCAGCAGCGCCTGCATCGACCAGGCGTGGTCGAGGCCCTTGATGCCCAGCAGAAGCGCCCGGGGCAGGCGCGCGAGGGCCGGGGCGCCGGCGACCCGGTAGAAGCTCGCGCGCAGCGGCGCCCCGTCGGTCGCGTTGTCGTCCGGGCCAGGCGCCCGCCCGTGCAGCACCACATGGTGCCCTTCTGCCTGCAGCCCGGCCGCCAGCGCCGCGTCATAGGGCAAGGTGAACAGCGACGGGTCGATCAGCGCCACCCGCAAGGTGCGGCTCATCGCGCCCCCACTCATCGCACCAGGGCCTCGTCGGGCACCGCGTCCACGCGCGCGGGGTGCTTCGGCACTTCGCTCATCGGAAAGCCGAGCTGCCGGGCGAGTTGCGGCAGGACCTCGGGATCGCGGCCGTGGTCGAACTTGCGCGAGAACAAGGCGGGGCTGGACAGCAGCCGGGGCAGGTCGTCCCGGGTCATCACCTTGGGGCCGGGAAAGACGATCTCCCGCCCGTAATGCGGCGCCACCTTGTCGCGCCACGGGCCGTTGCGGACCAGCGTCTGCATGATGAGCTCGTCGGACAGCAAGAGATGTTTAAGATAGCGCTTGATGGGCTTGGCAATCGGCGCGCGCTGCTGCCATTCGCAGAAGCCGCGCGGCAGCATCGACCATTGCGAGCCTTTGAAAGCGAGTTCGAACCCGGCCGGCGGCGGGCGCGGCCCTTTGAACCACACGGCGCGGTGCGGCAGCTCGACCATGGGATGCCAGCGCAGGTGCCAGTCATCGTCCGGCAGCGTCGAAAGGTGCCGCATTTCCACAAAGACTTGATCCGGATCGGCCGCAAGCGCCTGCCGGATCTGCTCGACTGGCTTGATTGGATAGCACTGCCCACTCAGATTGACGAAATGCGACCATTCGGCAGAAGCCTCCAATGCAATGGCGATGGCATCAAGCTGGATGCGCGCAAGGCTCCATCCGCCCCAGTTGGTGAAGCGGGGCCGCATGAGGATGACGTTCGGATGCTCGGCCGCAAGCGCCTTCGCCGTCTGCCAGATGCCGCGCCGGTCGGCCTTGAGGCCCAGCATCGACTTGCGGTCGATGTGCAGGATGATCGTGTCGCGGTGGGGGCCGCCGGGCCGGGCCAATGCCTCGACGAGCCAGCGCAGTTGCTGGGGCCGGTGGTGGGCCAGTATGAAATACGCTATCCCGTTGTGCATGGCCGCTAGATGGCATCGGCGCAACCCGGCCAAAAGTCACAATCGCTGCAAACCCGTCCGGACGGCCTGCACCGTTTGGGGCGTTGCTGCGTTGCATCACCCGTAAGCTTGGCCGGCCGGCCCCTGCCGGCCCGCAGGACCCGCCGGCGTTTGCCGGCCCGCAGGAAAGGACGTTAGGCATGTCGGAGGTTGCTCTCCTCGACGAGCGGTTTGAGAAGACGCCCCCGGCGGCCGATGAGTCGGTCGTTTCCTTGGCGCAGCTTCTGGCGACCCTCCGCCGCAACTGGCCCTTGATCCTGTTCTTCGGCCTGCTGTTCGGCGCGGCCGGGTATGCCTACACCGTCACCTCGGTGCCCAAGCAGTTCACCACGGCGGGAACCCTGTCCATCGACATGGAACGCTTCGCGGTTCCGGCGCTGCAAGGGGCGCTCAGCGGCGACGGCTTGGCGGACCCGATGCCGCAGGTCCGCAGCGAGGTGCAGATCCTGACGTCGCGCTCCCTGCTGCAGGAGGTCGCGGACGAGTTGCACCTGGTCGACGATCCGGAGTTCAACGCCGCGCTGCGCCCGACGCCCTGGGGCGAGACGGCGAAGCGCTCCATCGCGGGCGCGCTGCCGGAAGCTGTGGCCCAGCCGCTGGCGGACGCGGGCCTGCTGCCCGACATTTCCAAGCCCATCGAGCCGCCGCCGGAGCCGGTGGTGAAGGACGGCGTCATCGGCAGCATCGCGCAGCACCTCAGCATCATCAACGACAACCGAAGCCTGATCGTGCTGGTGCAGTTCACGTCGAAGGACCCGAACACGGCCGCCGCCGTGGTGAACAGCGTCATCAAGAACTACACGGCGGACAAATCGCAAGGCCGCATCTCCGCCAACAGCGACGCCAACTCCGAGCTGTCGCGGCGGGTGGTGGAGGCGCGGAAGGAAATCGGCGACCTCGAAGGCAAGATTGCCGCGACCCGGGAGAAGTACAACCTCGTGCAGACCCGGGCCGGCAGCGTCAGCCAGCAGCAGCTTGAAGACCTGTCCAGCGCCCTGACCCGCGCCAGCGCCGAGCGCGCGCAGGCGGTGGCGAACGTCCAGCGTGCCGGCGCGCTGGCCCGGAGCGGCGCCGTGTCGAACGACATCGCCGCGGTGCTCGGCTCCAGCACCATCAGCGCCTTGCGGGACAAGGAAGCGGCGGCGGACCGCCGGATCGCGCAGCTTTCGACGACGCTGGGCCAAGGCCATCCGCAGATCCGTGCGGCGCAGGCCGAGCTTGCCTCCGTGCGCGACGCGCTCGCGGCGGAAACGCGGCGGGTCGTGGCCTCGCTCGCCGCACAGGCTGATTCGGCACGGGCGCGCGAGGCTGATCTGAAAAGCCAGCTTGAAACCGCGCAGCGCAATGCCGGCGGCCTCGCCGCGGTGCAGTCCGAGCTGCAGCAGCTTGAGAAGGATGCGGAGTCGCGCCGCAACGTCCTGCAAACCCTGCTGCAAGGCGAGGCGCAGACCGCGTCCCGCAAGATCGGGCCGGAGCAAAGCGGCGTGCGCGTGGTCAGCCTGGCCGTGGCGCCCTCCTTTCCGTCCAGCCCCAAGCCGAAGATCGCCGGTCTGCTGGGCATGCTGAGCGGCTGCGCCTTCGGCGGGCTGCTCTCGCTGGCGCGGGGACGCCGCGACAGGGGCTTCGCCGGGGCGGACGAGATCAAGAGCGTCCTGGGTTTCGCGCCGCTCGGCACCGTGCCGCGCCCGGCGAACGGCGTGTCGCTCGCGGAGCGTGTCGCCGCCAACCCGAGCGGGCCGGAGGCGGAAGCCCTGCGCTCGCTTCGCACCCGGCTGCGGTTCTCCGGGCGTGGCTCGGTGCCGCGCAGCGTGCTGTTCGTGTCCAGCCTCGCCGGGGAAGGTGCGGCGGAGTTCACTGCGGCGTTCGCCCGCGTAGCCGCCATCGACGGGTTGCGGGTTCTGCTGCTCGAAGGCGACCTGCGGGAGCCATCGCTCGCCCGCATCCTCAAGGTCCCGTCCAGCAACGGCCTGATCGATACGCTCCAGGGCAGCGAGCATTGGCAGGAACAGGTGCAGCAGGACGGGCGCACGGCGCTCGACCACCTGTTGGTCGCCGGGGCGCAGCCCGCGGCGAACCAGCTTCTGGACTCCATGCAGTTGCAGAACCTGATTGCCGAGGCGCGGGACGAGTACAACCTCGTCGTCATGGACAGCCAGCCGATTGGCAGCGCGACGCAAAGCATGGTGCTGGCGAATATCGTCGATGCCGTCGTCCTCGTGGTCGGTGCCAAGCGCTCCAAGCGGGCGGCGGTGCGCGAGTCGATGCACACGCTGGCCGTCGCGTCGCGCAAGCCGGTCGTGGTGGCGCTCAACATGGCGGCGTGACGGCGCACGCACGGGACCGCCGGCGTCAGCCGCGCGCGGAAGCCGGGGGCGTCCAGGTTTGGAACCGCTCGCCGCGCATGGACTGGGCGACGCCCAATCCAGTCGCTGCGAACGCCGCCGCGATGCCGACGAGCTTGCCGGGCGGCCCGGCAGGACGCAGCCGGGCGGCGATCAGCAGCGCCGCCCCGGCCAGGACGCACAGCAGCAGCAGCACCCACGCGCCGAGCACCGCCAGCCCGGCCGCGAAGCAAAGCACTGCCGCCGCCAGCAGGTAGGCCGCGAACCAGCGCAGCAGCTTATGCGAGACGTACTTGTAGCGGTCGAACAGCGGGAGCTTCGCCAGGTCGGCGCGCAGCAGCCGGTGCACGTTGAATGCCTGGCAGGCGATGCGGATCTTGCGCCGGAACTCGTCGCCGGCGTGCGTCGCCGCCTCCTCGTAAGCGAGCGCGTCCTTGGCCCGCACGATCCGGTGGCCGCCGCACAGGATCGACAGCGACACGTACATGTCGTCGATGATGTCGGGCGGCGGCGGGCGGTGCAGCGCGCGCCGGATCGCGAAGATCGACCCGTCCGCGCCCATCGTCGATCCGCTGCGCGACTCAAGCTCCTTGATGGCCTCCTCCAGCCGCCAGTAGAGCGAGCCTGTCACCGCCGTGGCGCTGTCGTTGGCCTGGGTATAGACCAGGTGGCCGCACACGCACCCGACCTCCGGGTCGTCGAAGCGCTGCAGCAGCCGGGGAACGGCGTCGGGCGCGAACATGACGTTCGCGTCGGAGAACACCAGGATGTCGGCGCGGGTTTGCTGGATGAGCGTGTTCATCCCATAGGTCTTGCCGTGCCGCGTCGGCGACACGACGACGGCGATCTCTTCGTAGCCGCGCAGGATCTCGGCCGTGCGGTCGGACGAGGCATCGACATAGACCAGCAGCTCAAGCCCGGGCACCGCCTCGCGCAGGCTGACCATGTTGTCGGCCTTGGCGCGGATCACCCTCTCCTCGTTGTAGGCGCAAACGCAGAGCGCCACGCGGGGGATTGGGAGCGCCGGACGCGCCGTTGCGGCGGGCCGGGGCCGAAGCCGGCCCAGCAGCGCGAGGCTCAGGGGGTAGGTGGTGAAGGGGTGCACGCCGATGGCCGCAAAGACGCAAGCGCCGGCGAGCAGTTGCTGACCTAGCAAGGGATGACTCCTGGGTGGTTCACTGGCGGCACGGTGCCGCGGCACCGTGCCAAAACGCCCCGGCCCCCTCCGGGACCGGCCGGCGCGCGGCGGCCGCCTCCAGCACGGCCTCGTATTCGGCGGCAACGCGGGAAGGCATGTAATCTGCGGCGGCCTTGCGGCATTCTGCAAACACGATCCCGCGATCCCAAGGGGCGCTGATCAGCGCAGACAGGCTGGCAAACAGCGCCTCCTCGTCGGTGCCCCCGATGAGGAAGCCGTTGCGGCCATGCTCGACCACCTCCGAAAGCCCGCCCAGCCGGGTCGCCAGGCTCGGCACGCCGTAGGCCAACGCCTCGTGGAACACGCGGGGGAACGGGTCTTCCCAGATCGAGGGGATCACCAGCAGGTCGATGGACGGGAAGAACTCCGGCGGCGCCACGTGGCCGACGAAGCGGACGGCCGCCACGCCCGCCGCCCGCGCGTGCAGCGCCGCCGTATAATCGGGCTTCCCCGTCCCGGCGATGCGGAGGGAGACGGCGCCTTCCGGCAAGCGGCGGACGGCGTCGATCAGGTTCTCCAAGCCCTTGGACGGATCGAGCCGCCCCATGAAGCCCAGGCGGAGCGGCATGCCGGGGAGTGGCGGAGCAAGGCTGGGCGGCGCGACATCGGGCAGCGCGTCCGCCGCGTTGTTGCCGCGGATGATGCGGATGGGCTGCTGCCCGGCCGCCGCGCGGGGGAACGCGCCGGCTTGCGTGAGGCGGTCGAACACCCGGTTGCTGACGCAGGTCACCATGTCTGGGATCCCTGACATGGCCCGGCGCGGCCGGCTGAACACCCGGCACTCCGCGCAGAGCGACGCGCAGTTGCCGCGTCCGGGCCGCCACATGGCGCTGCGCGGACAGGCCGTGTAGTAGTCGTGCAGCGTTTGCACGATGGGAATGCGCAAGCCCTGCGCCGCCGCCCACGCGGAGGCCGAGAAGCCCTGGAGATTGTGGAAGTTCACGACATCGGGGGAAAGGCGGCGCAGCAAACGCGCAAGCCGCCGTTTCATCACCGGGTTGTATGCTTCGATTGTTTGGAACGCGACACGCCATGGCAGCGTCTTGCTTGCGCCATGCGGCCAGAAGACATTCGCAAGCGGAACGTAATGCACGGGAATGCCGTCGATCTCGCGCGCTTCGGCCCGCCAACTCGGCGTGAGCGTCACCACGTTGCAATCGTGGCCACGGTCCCTCATCTGTGTGGCGAGCAGACGCAGCGTCGTCTCGGCCCCGGCGGCGCCGTGGGGAGGGTAAAGCGTATTCAGGAACGTCAGGCGCACAGGGGGTCTCCGTGGGTCACACGATCTTGTTCATTGAAGCCCGCTCGAAATTTCGACGGTTTACGTTGCATCGCAGCATCTAGGTGATCTACTTCCAATCATGAGTTTCGTCACGCGCATGCTCCGCCGTTCGCCGCGTCCTGCGCCGGAGACGGCCCTGTCTCCGGCCCGGCACAACGTGGCGCCCCGCCTCAGCATGCCTCCGCGTCCGGGTGCTCCGCGTGCCGGCGGCCCTTCCCCTATGGATATGGCGCCGTCGCCTTCGCAGCAGCACGCGTTGCGCGAGGTGTTCACGCCGACGCGCCCGCAACGCAGCTCGCGCCGGGTCAGCGGACGGCAGACGGAGCTGCTGCGGATCTTCCGCGCCATCGCGCTCGACCGGGCGCATGTCGTGCTGTATGGCGAGCGCGGTCGCGGCAAGACCTCCCTGGTCAACCTGGTGGCCTCGGCTGCCCGGAGTTCCGGCTACATGGTCGGCCGCTACACATGCTCCTTCGACAGTTGCTTCGAGGACATCGTGCGCGGGCTGGCGCGCGACCTGCCGAAGTCGATGCTGGCGGCGCCCATTGTCCAGGATGACGACCTTGAGGGATGCGAGGCGGCCTTGCCGCGCAGCCGGGTCCAGCCGCGCGACGTCGCGGCCCTGCCGGGCAGGCTTGCGGGGCGCCACGTGGTCTTGATCGCCGACGAGTTCGACCGCGTGGAGGACTCGGCGACGCGGACCTGGTTCGCCGACGCGATCAAGCAGGCGTCCGACCGTGGCGCCGCCCTCAGCTTCATCATCGTCGGCGTGTCCGACAGCCTCGAGGAGCTGCTCGGGCGGCATCCTTCCATTCAGCGCAACATCCTCGGCCTGGCCCTGCCCTTGCTGTCCGACACGGAAATCGACGAAATCCTCGTGCAGGGCGGCCGGGACGCCGCGATCGAGTTCCTGCCCGAGGTGCGCCACGCCGTCGTCGATGTTTCCCGCGGCGTGCCGTACGTGGCCCAGCTTCTCGGCCTTCATGCAGGGACGGAGGCGATTGCCCGCACCTCGCCAGAGGTCGAGCCGGCGGACCTGCTGGCGGCGTTCCGCCGAGCAGTGGATGAGGCCGATCCCCGGGTCGCCGCGATCTACCAGGGGATCACCGGAGGCGAGCGCGACCGCGCGATGCTCGACAGCCTGCGGGCCATTGCCTCCGGGGAGCAGGACCGCTTCGCCCGTTTCGTCGTCTCCGAGCATGAGGGCGCGCAATACATCGCGAATCATTGGCTGGAGCCGGGCGTATGGGACCGGCTGATGGACACCGGCACGGTGCGGACTTGCCGGAGCATCGGCCCGGACTGCTTCGCCTTCTCCGAACCGATGCTGCAGCACTACATCCTCATGCGGGAAGCGCTCGACCGCGGACTGCCGCTTCATAGCAGCGGGGACGCATTCGGCTGAGGACACGGGCAGGCCGGGCCACCCGCCGGCGCCGCGATCCGATGGTGTTGCCGCCGTCAGAGCGCCAGGTGTATCCCGAACAGCAGGACGTTTCGGTTGTAGTTGCCCGTGGTCAGCGTGTTCAGTTGTTGGCCCAACCCTGCGTTCAACTGCTGACTGGGGCTGAGCGGCGTGTTCACCACCTGAGTGCCGACAACCGTTGCGTTGCCCGGCCCGCTCTGCTGCGTGAAATCGTAATCGGCGGACAGGCGCAAGCGGCGGTTGACCAGCCAGTTCACGCCGCTGCCCAGCGAGTAGCTGGTCGTGGTGCCCGTCGATTGGAAAAACTCCGCCGCCTGAAAGCTGCCCCGGCCTTGCAGCAGGACGTTGCGCAGCAGCTCATGGTCTACGACGATGCCCGTCGTCGTGAAGGTATAGCCGGCCGTGCCCTCCGACTGCACGTCCTCGATCTGCCGCCGCACGTAGCCGGTCAGGCTGGTCAGCCCCGTCGGCGTGTAGATCACGTTCGCCTCGGCGATGGGGGCGGTCCGGGTGCCGTACAGGGACGAGGTGAACTCCCGCACTTCCACCCCGGCGAGCAGGCGGTAGCGCCACAGGCCGGTCGCCTGGTAATCGATGCCGGCCAAGCCCAAGAAGCTTTTCGAGTCGTTGCTGGGCTGCCCGGCCTGCGGCCGGATATAGTGCGAGTTGATCCCCTGCAGCACGACCAGGATGCTGCGCTGGTCGCTGAGTTCGTAGCGCGTGGTGACACCGCCGAGCACCACGGTCCGGTCGCGGAAGCTTTGGTTGGTCGGTTGCCCGACGACGGCGGCGTTGCCGAACTGGAACAGGCGGACATCGACGTTGGGCACGAAGGAGAACCGGCCGGCTTCGACCGTGTAGTCCGCGCGGACCGCATCGACATCATAAGGCAGCGGCGTCGTCGTCGCGATGGCGCCGATGTCCGTGCCCAGCTCGTGCGCCCGGAAATGCGAATAGCCGACATTCAGGTCATGGCGGCCAATCGTGTATCCGCCGCCAACCGAGACGTTGTAGTTGGTGTAGTTCAACTGGGGGGCGCTGAAATACGAGTAGTCGTCCGCGCTGACCGAGATGCCGAGGCGGTTGCGGGACCAGTTGGAATTGGCGCTGACCGAGGGCGACGTTTTGACGAAACCACTGCTCGGCCCGCCATTGATGCCGAGGATGTTCGAGTCGTAGCCGACGCTCTCGTCCAGGTGCGCGTTGACAGTGTAGGCGCCAAGCCGCACGCCGGGCTCCTGGTATAAGGGCCGCAGCCGGGACAGCACCGTCACCCCCTGGTCACGGTCGAAGCCCGGCACTCCCGAAGGAAAATAGTTCTCGACATACTGCGCATGGGCGCCGGGCGAGACGCCCAACGCCAACAGGCCGACCCCGATACACGACAGGCGCCGCCGTGTTCCTGACCGTCCCATAACCCCTCCGCCGAAGCCCATCGTCCCTGCAAGGACACGAGCGTGCCGGTGCGGTCAAGGGCAAAGGCGGGCCAAGACAGGATTGAGGAGAGTCGCGCCCGATTATGGTCATGCCGTGCGGCCAAGATGCAACGTTTGTACTTGATCGTCGCCCAAGCGCGGCAGTTGCTCTCGACGGTGCAACCAAACCGGCCATAACGTGCTACGATGGATGCGGAAATCAGGAGAAAGTTATGAGCGTGACGAATACAAGGCCTGGATTGCTATCGCGGCGCGTCGCCTTGGCCGGCATCGTGGCGGCCCCGATGGCCGGCCTTGCGGGGTGCGGCGGCCCGAAGCTTCCGCCGGTTCCCGACGTGAACGCCAGCATCTACACGCTCGGACCGGGCGATCAGATCCGCATCATCACCTTCGGGGAGCAGCAACTGACCGGCGAGTTCCGAGTCGATGCCGCGGGCGAGATCGCCCTGCCGCTCGTCGGCGACGTGCATGCCGGCGGCCTGACCCCGAAGCAGTTGGAAGGGGCGGTCGCCCAAACGCTGACCCGTTCCAAGCTCTACCGGAACCCAAGCGTCTCGGTCGAGGTGATCGCCTACCGGCCGATCTTCATCCTGGGCGAGGTCGTCCGCCCCGGCCAGTATCCCTACCAGCCCGCCATGACCGTCGTGACGGCGGTGGCGGTGGGCGGCGGCTTCACCTACCGCGCGGTGACAAATCGGTTTTCGATCGTCCGCACCAGCAACAAGCAGGCGGAAACGACCGAGGGCGGCGCTGGACGGGAGACCTTTGTCCAGCCCGGCGACGTCATCACGGTGTTCGAACGGATTTTCTAGCCGTCGGTGGAAAACCCGCTTCGCAACCATCCAAAGGGCCAGCCGCATAAAATGAATTAGGATTTAACTTCCCTCTTCCCACACTTTCGTGATTGGCCCACAGGGCGCCGCGGCTCACATGAGCGTCGTCAAGGATACGTGATCGACTCTTTGTGTGCGTTGCGGCATAGTCCGCGTTAACAGATGTAAGGGACCGTCCCTTGTGAATAGCGTTTACATCTTATGCGGCTGACCTGAGCGAAGGGGCGAGGGATTTACGGATGCATATCAACTCTCTGACACGTGGGACTTCGCCGCAATCGCGTGTTGGCGATGCGCCCTTCAAGCCAGCGACGATTCGCTGGATGGCGATGTTCTCCGCCGACCTTTCCGCGCTGGTGCTGGCAGCGGTGGCGGCGCTGACGGCTCATATGAGTTTCGAGGTCGTGTCCTTGGACCGGGCCTTGGGACAGATCCCCAGCCAGGGATTCAGTTGGCATGGATGGGGAAGCATCCTCGTCGCTGGCCTGCTTGTCGGCTATTTTGGCTGCCGCGGCCATTACACGCTCCGCGTGCCGATCTGGACAGAGCTGCGCGGCCTGGCCGCGGGCGTGGCAATCGGTTTCCTCTGCGACAGCTACATCCGCGTCATGGTATATGGTTCGCACCTCGGGTTCGAGAGCGTGGCCCGCTGGATCCTGCTCCTACCCTGCCTGATCTTGATGCGTAAGCTGGCCCGGACGATCCTCGACGATTTCGGCGTTTGGCGTCTGCGCACCCTCATCATCGGCGACGATGCCGCCCTCAAGTCGACCCGGGCTGCCTTCCAATCGGACGCCCGGCTCGGCTACGAGGTCGTGGCATCGGTCGGATTGCATGCGGTCAACCACGCCCCGGGCCGCGGGACGTGGCTGCTGGAGCAGCACGATGCGGAGTTCGCGGTCATCGCGACAAGGGGCGACATCTCCGGGGAGGCCGCCCGCTTCGCCGAAGACCTGTCGCGCGAGCGCGTGCCGTTCGCGCTCGTGCCGGCCATCGACGGGCTGCCGGTCAGCGCGTTCAACAGCCAGTACTTCTTCACCCACGACGTAACGCTGCTGGTCTACGGCAACAATCTCGCACGCCCGTTCAGCCGCTTCGTCAAGGCGCTGTTCGACCAGGCGGTCGCATTGTCCCTGCTCGTGGTCCTGTCGCCGCTGTTCCTGGCGCTCGCCCTGGTGGTCCGCGCCGACGGCGGCCCGGCGCTGTTCGGCCACCGCCGTGTCGGCGAGAATGGGCGCTCGTTCCGCTGCTTCAAGTTCCGGTCGATGGTCACGAACGCGGACGAGGTGCTGCAGCAGGTGCTCAAGACCGATCCGCGGGCCAAGGCGCAATGGTTGGCGACGCACAAGCTGCAGGACGATCCCCGCATCACCTCGATCGGCCGGGTGCTTCGCAAGACGAGCCTCGACGAATTGCCACAACTGCTCAACGTCGTCCGCGGCGAAATGAGCCTGGTCGGTCCCCGTCCGATCATCGACGCTGAGATCCCGCGCTATGGCCGCGACATTTCCTATTATTTCGAGACCAAGCCGGGGATCACCGGCCTGTGGCAGGTCAGCGGACGGAGCAACACGACCTACGAGCACCGCGTGTCCCTCGACGTTTGGTATGTGCGCAACTGGTCCCTGTGGCACGACATCGCCATCCTGCTCAAGACGTTGCCGGCGGTGCTGAAAAAGGAGGGTGCGGTCTGATACCAGTCGCCCTTGGGGCGACCGGTATCAGAGTCGTTTTTGGCGCGCGGCCTCAGCCGCAAGCGCTGCACGTTTCGGCGACCCCGTGCGCATACCGGTCAGTCCAAAGGGCTGCCGGTATGAGGCCGTCGCTTAAGCGACACGGCCATTGCCGGGAAAATAGCCGCCACGGAGCGTTTTGCGCAGGATGATGGGCGCTTGGCGCGTCGTTTCCAGGACAATGTACACCGAGCTCAGGGGGGATTGCACCAGCAACCGCCCGGCCTCCCCGAGCCGGCCCCGCTTCACCGCGTCGGTGAATGCCCGGTAATAGTATGACCGGTCGATCTTCGCCTTATGTTGGCGCAGGGCATCGCAAAGCGCCGCATCCCGCAGGATGGCGGGGTCCCTCAGAAAATCTCCTTCAAGCTGCGCGATGCGCCACAGGTCGCCGGAGCTTTGCACTTCGGTCAGCGACCCCGGCCGCGTGGCATAATGGTAAAGCACCTCGGGCGTGACCCACCACCGCGCCCCGGCGCACAGGCAGGCGATGTAAAGCATGAAATCCTCGCCGAACCGGTTCCGCTCGTCGTAGCGAAGGCCATGCTCCAGCAGGAAGTCGCGCCGGATCATCGGCTGCATGAAGCCGTAGCTGACCCGGGGGTTCTTCGGATCGCCGATATTGCGGTAGATGAATTCCGCGGCTGTCAGATGCTGGGGATGCCCCACGAGGTCCGGCGGAATCAGCAAGTAGGGCGTCCCGCCGGCCGGCATCATCAGCAGGTTGTCAGACACCATGTCCGCGGCGTTCGCATCGGCCAGTTCCAGCAGCCGCGCGAGCCGCTCCGGAACATAGGCGTCATCCGAGTCGAGCAGCGCGATCCAGCGTCCGCGCGCCGCGTCGAAACCGATGTTGCGCGCAGCCGCAGGCCCGCTGTTGCGTGGCGTGCGCAGCAGCTTGACCCGCCCATCGCAGCGGGCAAACTGTGTCGCGACCTCCGCCGTGTCGTCAGTCGAACAGTCGTTGATGACAATCAGTTCGAAGCGTCGCTGCGTCTGGTTGAGCACCGATTGAATTGCGGTGCCGATCAGGTGCCTCGAGTTGTAGGCAGGCAGCAGGATGGAGACAAGGCAGTCCTGTTCCGCGTTGCTCATGCGTGCTTCCGTCGCCGTCCTTGAATGAGGGCGCGAGGAACGGCTCGAAGCCCCTCCCGGCCGATATGCCCAAAGTGCGCCGGGCTCTCGAACACCTGCGAGAACGCCGCAACAGGGTCGCGCCGCTTGATCGCCTGCGCGAAGCGGAACCATCCCAACGCCAACTCGACCGAGCGGATATGGCGTCTCATGGCATGATGCAAGGGGCTGCCCGGTTCGACGCCAGGGTTCGACAGCAGGCTCCGCTCCAGGCGGACCAGTTGCGCGAGGTCGTCGGCTGAGTGCCGGATCGTCAGGCCGGGGGCGCCGACGGCATAGTCGTACAAGGCATCCGGCAGGATGACGTAGCGCGCCGCCGCAAGCAGGCAGCGCAGCGCGAAGATGTAGTCCTCGGAAAAACGGAGGTCGTCGTAGCGGATGCCCGTCCGGTCGAGGAAGTCGCGCCGGATGATCGGCTTGAGGAAGCCGTAGGCGATGCCCCGGCACCGGGCCGTTTGTATGTTGCCCTTCACGAACGCCGCTGGGCTGAGCACGCCCGCCTTGCCCAGCCAGTGCGCGGGGATCATCGGGCCGATGCGCCGCCCGTCCGGGACACGCACAAGCCAAAGATTGTCCGCGACGAGCTGCGCCCCATGCGCCGCTCCCGCTTGGAGGAGGGTTTGCAGGCGCTGCGGATGGTATCGGTCGTCTGCGTCCAGCAGCGCGACCCACTCTCCGCCCGCAGCGTCCAGCCCGGCGTTGCGTGCGGCGCCCGGACCGCCGTTCCGCTCCATCCGCAGCAGCCGGACCCGGGCGTCCCGCGCAGCCAGGCCCTCGACGACCGCCGCCGTGCCATCGGTCGAGGCATCGTCCACCACGATGATCTCGATCCGGCCCTCGCTTTGCGCCTGCGCCGACCCGACCGCATTGCCGACCAGGTGGGCGGAATTGAAGGCGGGGATGATGATGGAAACAAGCGGCATTGCATCTCTGGCAAGGGAGGATGGGCGGTCGGAAAGGTTGTTCCTGATTTCAGATCAGCGAAGGCGCAGCGTCATAAGCGCAAGCAAGGATCACGGCATCGCGGCGGCTTTAGGGCATCTCTCGTGGACTTGATGGCGAAAAATCTTCCGCCTGCTTGGTGGCTGCCGCCATAGGCATTAGGGATGGGACAGCCTAAAAATTCGGCAAAAGATGGTTGATGTTTCCGTCGTGATCTGCACGCGCAACCGGGCGCATGCGCTGCACGCAAGCCTGGAGTCCATCGCCGCCGCCGCCCGGGCCTGCGGCGCCGAGGCCGAGCTTGTGATTGTCGACAACGCCTCGTCCGATGACACGGAGGCAGTCGTCGGCGGCTGGGCAGAAACCGCCGGGCTGCGGGTGACGCTGGTGCGCGAGGAGCGGAAGGGCCTGGCCGCGGCGCGCAACACCGGCGTCCGCGCGGCGCATGGCGCTGTCCTGGCCTTCACCGACGACGATTGCCGCCTTGCCCCCGACTATCTCCGCACGCTGCTGGCGCTGTCCGCGCGCGATCCCGGGATGGCGGTGCGCGGGGGCCGGGTGGATCTCGGCGATCCCGCGGACCTGCCCTTCACCATTAAGACGGACCCGATGCCCGCGACGTACGACGGCGGGCGGCATCCGGGCGGGTTCATCCACGGCTGCAACATGGCGATGACCCGCGCCACCTTCGACCGCATCGGCCTGTTCGACGAGCGGTTCGGCGCGGGCGCTCCCCTTGAGGCTGGGGAGGACACCGACTACCTCTATCGCGCCTACCTCGCCGGCATCCCGGTGGAGTATGCGCCATCCCTTGTGGTCGCGCACCATCACGGACGGCGCAGCCATGCGGAGGTTGCGAAGCTGAACGCCGTCTACGCCCGCGGCAACGGCGCCCTTTACCTGAAGCACGCGCGCCATTGGCACCTGTTCCGAAACTTCTATTGGGACCTCAAGGGCAGTGTCCGGGAAGTGTTCGGCGGGGCGCCGTTCGACCCCCATTTCGGCTTCACGTTTCGCGCCAACGTCCTCGGCTGTCTTCGGGGCATGGGCCGGTTCGTGGCGCTGACGCTGCGCGATGCCCTGCGCAGGCGCGGCCCGCAACGCCCCTGACCCGGCGCTATTCCGGCGCGGCGTCGGTGCTTGGGGGAGCGTTGTAGGCGTCCAGCGCCGCCTGGCAATTCTGCGAAAGGTTCAGGTAGAACTGCGAAAGGCAGGCCGCCGCGATGGGCGCCGCGGGATCGGTCCCGACGCAATGGGCACGGTAGTCGGTCCGGCACGCCGACTTCAGCGCCGCCCCGGTGTTGGCCGCGTCGCTTCCCTGCGCCCACGCCGCCGCCGGGCCGCATGCGAGAAGGGCTGAAACGCCGGCTCTCCAAAGCACGGGCCGCCAACCGGCGCCGCCCCGCCTACCCGGCAGCCGCCAGGCTTGCGGTCCGGCGGGGTGCGGCGTCTCGGGCACGTTGATTTTCGGCAATGAAGAACTCCTTCGGCGTGATCATCGTTGCGAGTTGGGCGTCGGACAGCGTGAAGCCCGAGGGATCGTCGGCGATCAGCGGCGTGGTCTGCGACCGGTGCTTGAGCACAGCCGCGCGCTTTGCGGCGACATGCGGCCCGATGTCAAGCGAAAACCCCCGCCAACGCAAGTTCGGCATCAGCGTCCGCGGCGGCAGCATCCAGGCCCAGACGGGATAGGAAAACAGGGACGCCCGGGCCTCGCGCGCCGCAACCGCCGCGTAGCGGTGGGCCGCCACGTGGTCGGGATGGGTGTCGTAGTCCCAACTCGTGAAGATCGTTCCGGCCGCGACGTCGCGGGCCAGCGCCGCAAGCCTTCGCCCAGCCGCATCCGCCGCCATACCGCGTTGTGGCGCGCACCCGTCCGCGATGTCCAGGAAGCTGACGCGCTCAGGCGGCACGCCCAGCACCGCGGCGGCCGCAAGCGTCTCCTCGCGGCGAAGCTGCCGCAGCAGTTCGGGGCAGTGCGTATGCGACCCGGCGTGCGACCCGGCGCCGTCCGTCACCACGGCGATGTGCACCGCCTCCCCGAGCCGGGCCGCCTCCGCGATCAGCCCGCCGCACCCCAGGCTCTCGTCATCGGGATGCGGCGCGACGACCAGCGCCGGCCGGCCGCCCAGCACGTCGCGGAGGCCCGCTTCCGGCAGCGCGCGGACCCGCGCAAGGGCCGTCGAGGCCAGGCATGGCCCGTGCCGGACGCATCGGGCCAGGCGTTGCCACCGTCTCACTCCATCCCTCCTGCCAAGCGATGCACCCCTCACCCTCTGCCGTGCTGCTGGAAACGAGTCAGGGAAACGTCAGAAATAGGTCCGCGAAATCGGCTTCTCGCGATACTTTGAGATCAGGATCGGCGCAAGAGACGATATGTCTCGCCAACGTTTGCGAAACGATATATTTGTGACGCCCATCGTGGCGCTGGAGGATCGGTTGAAGGCTTGGATGTTGGGAATGCGCGGACTCCGCGGCATGACGCTTGCGGCCTGCCTGGTGCCGTGCACCCTTTCGCAGGCTGCGCGTGCGGAGACGAGGCGTGCAGAGACGGGGCGTGCGGAAACGGGTCGCCCGGGCGACCTTTGCCAGCAGGCGATTGCCGGATACGCGCCGGCCACGCGCCTGCCGCCGAACCTGCTCACCGCGATTGGCCGGGTGGAGAGCGGCCGGGTCGATCCGCGCGACGGCAACATGAAGGCCTGGCCGTGGAGCATTAATGCCGAGGGGCGCGGCTACGTTTTCAACACGAAGGCCGAGGCGATTGCCGCGGTGATCGCCTTTCGCGCCCGGAACGTCATGTCGGTCGATGTGGGCTGCATGCAGGTCAACCTGATGTACCATCCCGCGGCGTTCGCATCGCTGGAGGAGGCGTTCGACCCGGCGGCCAACGTGCGGTACGCAGCCAAATTCCTCGGCCAGTTGTTCGCGGAGAGCGGGGATTGGAACACCGCCGCCGCCCATTACCATTCCAAAACCCCCGACCTCGCCTTGGCCTACCAGCGCAAGGTGCTCGCCCAGCTTCCTGGCGCCGCCCGCGTCCAGGCCGTCTCGACCGAGCAGCTCTCGCTGACCAACGCCTGGTCCTCGACGCTCGGCCCGTCCCAAGCTGCGCCGCGGCAGGGACCCCGGGTGATGGAAGCGCAATGGGAGGCGTTGCGGCCGGCGCAGCCGCGTATGATCCAGCTTGCCAGCCGCCGCTGATTCAGGGCGGCCCAGGCGTGGCCGCAAGGGCGCCGTAGTTCCAGCGCAGGTACTCGTTGAACAGGCGTGACCGTTCGTTCTCGCTCAGCTTCTTCGATCCCCATTCCGTTTGGGACAGGAAGCGGTCGAACTCGCCGCGAAGCCGGGCCACCTGCTCGCTGCTCGGCAAAGCGCGGCGTTCCGGCGTTGGCGGCGCTGCCGTATCGGGTTCACGGGTGGATGGCAAGGGCTGGGGCGCCGCCGGCGCGGTGGCCAAATCGGATTCGCGGCTGGGCGGAGGAGGGGGTGCCGGTGCCGCATCCGGTTCGCGGCTGGATGGCGCAGGTGCGGCCTCCGGCTCAGCCGCTTGCGGCGGCAAGGCCGGCTCGGATGGCGGCTGCGCGTCTGGTGGCACGGTTTGGGTCGCTGCCGGCGGCGGAGCAACCAGCGCGCGGGGCGCAGGCGGGGGCGGAGATGCCTGGATGGGCGGGCGCACCGCGCCGTACCAGTCCCTTCCGAGCGTGGCAGCGGCCACAGCCAGCATCAGCACCGGCACCGCGGCAATCCATCGCCAGCGGTGGGGACCGGCCGCGGTGCGCCGTGTGGCGCCCGTGCCGCCCGGCGCCACACGCCTCGGCACAACCGAGCCGAGGTCCGGGCCAGCAAGCGGCGCCTGAACCCGGATCACGGGTCCGAGCCGGTCGCGAAGCGGGGCCAGCTCGTCCCGGTCGATCAGGTGGATAAACTTCGGATGCCCGGCAAACAGCAGTTGCAGCCGCGGCGTCCGGGTGCCGAACACCGTGAGCGCCACCTGCAAAAAGGCGAGCGTCGGCAGCGGCAGCAGGTCGGCCTGCTCCAGCAGGAGGACAACCTGGTCTTCCCCGCGGCTGCGCGTCGCCAGCACGCGGACGATCAGCTCGTCGTCGTCGACCCGCGGCCCGCCACCCTGGTGGGCGCCGATCTCCTCGACGATCCGCGACAAGGTCAGCGGCGTGCCGGGCAACCCGCGGACCCGCACGACGCGGATGGGATCATCGGACAGCAGGGCGAGACAGCCATCGACGGCGGCCGACACGGCGAGCGCGTCCGTGCCGAGCAGGGCCGCAACCGGCTTCGCGTGCCGGACCGCGTCCGCAAGCTGGGCCACGGGATCACCCGGGCGCTGGCTTATGGCCCGGCCGAGGGGTTTCGCGCGCACGACTGAGATCGCCGCCTCCTATTGCTGGGCCGCCAAGCCCGGGATGCCGTTTCCTGCATTGCTATGCCAAGATCATGGCCGGATTTGGCAGGCTGCTCAACGAGCAGCATCCTGGGCGCCCTGCCATTCCACAAAGCCCCGGAACAACCTTTCCTTCTCATCGGCATCCGTCCCCATGACAACGATGGGCGGTACGGCGCGCGCCGTGCGGGCGGTCGGGCGGTTGTGGCGGGCGACCCGCTGCGGCCGGCCCTTTTGAGCGGCTGAGATCGGGCCATGCTCGACCCGGGCAGGCTCGATCCGAGACCGGACGCCGGTGCAAGCGGGAAGCGCCAGCAGCAGAGAACACAATGCCAGCCAAGCCATCGCGCGGAGACATTCCCCTGCATCCGCCAATTTCATGCGCGTCCAAATCGCGCAAGGCGGAGCTGAACGCACCCGCCTCCAACAAACGGCTGAGAGACGCAGGCTACGCCTGACTGTGGGCGCATCGGTCACGCCCGCAGCCGAGGCAGCGCATCTAAATTGATCCTTGAGCCATGTGCTGAGACTCTGCATCTATCTCCGAACGCAACGTCATCAAGAGGCACCTTCGCATATGGGCGGCAACTCATCCATTCGTGATGAGCGACATGCCGGCCAACCCTCCTTCCCCCTACGGCCCCGTCACCTTCCACACGGTGTTGCCCACGTCGTCGGCGACCAGCAGCGCCCCGTTCCGGTCCATGGCCACGCCCACCGGACGGCCCTGCGCCTCTCCCGCCCCATTCAGGAAGCCGGTCAGGACCTCGACAGGTTCGCCGGCCGGCCGGCCGCCTGCGAAGGGCACGAAGATCACCCGGTAGCCGCTCCTCGGGTTGCGGTTCCAGGAGCCGTGCTGGCCCACGAACGCCCCCTCCGTCAGCGCCGCCGGCAAGCTGCCCGGCCTGGAGAACGCGAGACCCAGCGACGCCGTGTGCGCGCCCAGCGCATAGTCGGGCGCCACGGCGCGGGCCACCATCTCGGGGTGCGGAGGGACCCGCTCGTCCACATGCTGCCCGTAGTAGCTGAACGGCCAGCCGTAGAACGCGCCGTCCTGCACCGCCGTCATGTAGTCCGGCACCAGGTCGCTGCCGATCTCGTCGCGCTCGTTCACCGCGACCCACAGCGCGCCGGTCTGCGGCTGCCATGCCATGCCCACCGGGTTGCGCAGGCCGCCGGCGAACACCCGGTGCGCCCCGGTCGCCGCATCGACCTGCCACACCGCGGCGCGTCCCTCCTCCGCCGGCAGGCCGTTCTCCGCCGCGTTGCTGTTGGAGCCGACGCTGACAAACAGCGTCCTTCCGTCCGCGCTTGCCACCACGTTCTTGGTCCAGTGGTGGTTGATGGGTCCGCCGGGCAGGTCGCAGAGCTTGACGCCCGGCGCCATGATCTCCGTCTGGCCGGGCTGGTACGGGAAGCGCAGCAACGCGTCGGTGTCGGCCACGTAGAGGACGCCGCCGACCAGCGCCATGCCGAACGGCGAATGGAGGCCCTCCAGGAAGACGTGGCGCTCCACCCCGCCATGCCCGTCGTCGCGCAGCAGGGCGATGCGGTTGGCGCTCGGCGCGTCCGCGCCGGCCTTCGAGAACAGCACCCGCTGCACCAGGCCGCGCACGCCCCTCGCGTCGTCCGGCCGCATCGGCGCGTTGGTCTCGGCCACCAGGACGTCGTTGTTCGGCAGCACGGCAAGCCAACGCGGGTGGTCCAGCCCCTGCGCCAGCGCCGTGACGTGCAGGCCAGGCGCCGCCACCGGCGTCGTGCCTGCCACCCAGCCCTTCGCCGTGGCGACGTTGACGGTCGGCAGCAAGGTCGGGTTCGGCGCCGGCAAGGCCGGGCTTGGCCCGATGCCCGCTTCCAGCGGCAAGGCCGCGCGCTCGCCGCACGCCGCGACGGCGCCCGCGACGGCGAGAACGATGGTCCCGGTGACGACGGACAGGCGTGGACGCATGGCTCGACCGTTTCGTTGCCCGACTAGGATATGGCGCGGGTTGCCGGATCGGCAACGCGGGCCGTTGTGACCGAGGTCACAGCATGCTTCGCCAAACCGGTCCAAACCGCCTCCAGCACCGCAGGGCGGGGCGTCAACCAGCGTCAAGGAGGGACGGATGAGCGAGTCGGGAATGAAGAAGCTTGCGGCCAGCGGCCACGGCGGCGGAGTGCGCGGCGACACCATGCGCCGCCGCTCCTCGATGTTCGAGGGCCGCTTCGGCCGCATGTTCCGCGACCTGGCCCCGGCCTCCTGGCCGGAGAGCGCGCTGCGTGCCTTGGGCGACGCGATGCTGGCGGCGCCAAAGGCGACGGACACCACGCCCAAGCTGCCCACCGCATCCCCGGAAACCGACGCCGTCCTGCAAGACGACGAGGAGAACAGCGGCATCTCCTCCGGCTACACCTACCTCGGCCAGTTCATCGACCACGACCTCACCTTCGACCCGGCGTCGAGCCTGCAGCAGCAGAACGACCCGGACGGGCTGGTGGACTTCCGCACGCCCCGGCTGGACCTCGACTCCGTCTATGGCCGCGGGCGCGACGACCAGCCCTACATGTACGACGGCAACCGGTTCCGGCTCGGCCTGCCGCTTTTTGAACTTGACCAGGCAAGCCCCCGCCGCGACCTGCCGCGCTACGACGATCCCGAGGACCCGTCCCGCGCCAAGCGCGCGCTGATCGGCGATCCGCGGAACGACGAGAACGTCATCGTCTCGCAACTGCATTCGACCATGCTGCAGTTCCACAACCGCCTGGCGGACCTCAACCCGTCGCTGGCCTTCACCGAGGTGCAGCAGCTCGTCCGCTGGCACTACCAATGGATCGTGGCCAACGACTTCCTGGTGCGCATCTGCGGCGCCGACGTGGTGGACGAGATCCTGCCCTACCGGCAGGAGGCGAGGCCCGCCTGGGAGAAGGAGCCGAAGCTGCAGTTCTACAAGCCGCGGCAAGCCGCGTTCATGCCCATCGAGTTCTCCGCCGCCGCCTACCGCTTCGGCCATTCGATGGTCCGGCCGATCTACCGCCTGAACACCCAGCTCCACGGCGGCGACAACCCGCTGATGGCCACGCCGGACGAGATCGACCGCGGGCTGCAGGGCCGGTTCTTCATCTTCGCCGGCGTCCAGGCACGCGGCCTCAACGGCTTCGGCGCATTTCCCAAGCAATGGGCCATCGACTGGAGCCTGTTCTTCGACATCGACGGCTCCGGCGAACGGGGCGGCACGGCGCGCGCGCAGCCGGCCTACAAAATCGACACGTCGCTGGTGAACCCGCTCGGCTTCCTGCCCGAGTTCTCGGCCGTCGCCCGCGCCTCGCCCCCGCTCACCGTGGAGCAGCTTCAGGCCAAGCCGCTCGATGCCGTGCGCAACCCGGCCAACCTGGCGACCCGGAACCTGCTGCGGGGGATGTCGATGGAGCTGCCGAGCGGGCAGGCGGTCGCCGACGCGATGGGCGTCCCGCGCGTCCCGGACGAGCAGCTCTTCGTGGGCAAGGCCATCGTCGGGGAGCTGACGAAAGGCTCCAGGCTCGTCGATCTCGATCCGAGCTTTGCGGGCAGCGCGCCGCTCTGGTACTACGTGCTGGCGGAGGCGCAGCACGAGTGGCTTCTCCGTGCCACCGGACCCGGCGGCAAGGGCAACGCGGAGCCGGTCCGGCTCGGCGCGGTGGGCCGAAGGATCGTCGCCGAGACGCTGGTCGGCGTGCTGGCCGCGGACGGGCGCTCCTACCTGCGGCAGAACCCGAACTGGCAGCCGGTGATCGCCGGACAGCCGATCCGCACGATGGGCAGCCTGCTCAAATTCGCCTCCGGCTGACGGCCCCCCACACACCCCGCCGCCGGCCCGGCGCTACTCGGCGCCGGGCTTGTTGGTGAAGCGCGCGTTGCCCAGCCCGGTGCCGATGGTCATCACGCCCCATCGCTCCACGTCGCGCATGAACGGCACCTCGCTCAATCCCTGCACGACCGCGTCGTTGTGCATCAGCACCACCGTCTCATACCCGCCGATCTTCGGGATGGCGTCCCGCAGCAGGTGGGGCAGGTTGAAGCTCTTGTGCTCCCAGTCGCCGGGCAGGTTCTGCCCGCCCTTCTTGATCGACCCGTCCTCCCGGATCAGGCCGGGGCAGCCGATGCCGATGAACGGCGCCAGATGCAGATCCTGCTTGCCGGCGCGCTTGATCAGGCCCTGCAGCATATCGACCAGGCGCGCGACGGCCGCTTCCCGGTCCGGCTGGTCATCCGCATGGCGCCACAGCTCCGACGCCGCGACGCACGCTTTCGACAGGTCAGGCGTTTTCCGCGTGTTCAGCTCGACGATGCCGACCCGGATGTTGGAGCCGCCGATATCGACCGCCAGGATGCTGTCATGGCCCGAGAAGATCCATGGCGGCGCCAGGTGGATGCAGCCGATCAGCCCGGCCTCGTCGGGGTCGTGCCGGATCGGATGCATCTCGACCTCGTGTTCCGACCCTTTCAGCAGCACCGCGGTGCGCCCGATGGCCAATTCGCCGATGCGGCTGTCGCGCAGGCCGCCGCCGACCACGATGCGCTGGGTGTCTCGCCATTCCTTGAGCCGCATGAAGCGGCGGATCACCGTCGCGAACTCCTGGGCGAACTCCTCGATGGTGCCGAGCACCACGCCCGCCGCCTCCGGATCGCCGTCCAGCATCATCCGGTCGAGCTTCTTCTTGCTGATGTCCTTGCTCGGCGTTTTGCCGACCGGGTCGCCGTCGCCGTCGTCATCGCGCACGCGTTCCCGCCCGTCATCGAGGATGGCCCGGAACGCCCGCCCGCTCGCGCGGTCGCCGATGAAGCCGCCCTCGTCGCGCAGCTCGGCGTTGTAGGTGTCGATGTGCACGGCGGCGAGCTGCCCCGCGCCATGGCCGGCGAGGCCGGGGCTTTGTGTTTTCGGGGTCGGCATGAGTGGGGAAGCCTAATGGTGAGGGGGGAGCTTGCTCCATCGAACCCGCGCCGCGCGTTAAAGTTCGATGTGAATTATCACCCCTGCGCCGCGCCTATGGGATGCCGGGCGGCCAACGCCTGTGGCCGCCCGGCAGCGATCACCGCGTCACTTGGCGCGGGTCAGTTGCCCCCGGATCTCGCCCGCCGGGTTGGCGGCGGTGTGCACGTTGGCATACCACTTGCCCGCCATCAGGTCGGACATCTGTGCGTCCGTCAGCGTGGCGGTCCCCTTGATCGGGTTGGCCGGCGGCTGGAACGGCACGACGACCCCGGCGTTCGCGCCAGGTTCGGCCGGGCCGTGGAAGTGCGCGGCGGTCGCCGGGCCGGACAGCCCAGCATACTCCACGTCGTAGGTCAGCATCTTCGTCGTGGTGTCCAAGGTGGCCGTGGCGGTTCCCGCGCCGGCGGTCGTCTTGGGCGGCACTTCGCTCGTGCCCGCCAGCGTGGCGCTGAACGGCACCGTCTCGGCCCGGGCGGCGCCGCAAAGCAGGCACGCGACGCTGAGCAGCAACATGAAACGCGGCATTTCGCTCTCCCTTCGGTGTTGGGATGCCAGCATGGACCGATTCCGCGGCGGTGGACAACGGCGGCGGCCAGGTGCTCCATGCCGCGACCTGGACCTGCCGGAGCACCGCCATGCCGCACGCCATCGCCGACGACCGCGTGACGCTGTATTACGAGGAGACCGGCTCCGGCGCCCCGGTTGTCTTCGTGCACGAGTTCGCCGGCGACATGCGGAGCTGGGAGCCGCAGATGCGGCACTTCGGCCAGCGCCGCCGGGCCATCGCCTTCAACGCCCGCGGCTATCCGCCCTCCGCGGTGCCGGAGGACCCGGCGCAGTATTCGCAAGGCCGCGCCGCGGACGACATCGCTGCCGTGCTCGACCACCTCGGCATCGAGCGCGCCCATGTCGTCGGCCTGTCCATGGGCGCGTTCGCCACCCTGCATTTCGGCTTCCGCCACCCGCAGCGCGCCCTGTCCCTGGTGGTCGCCGGCTGCGGCTATGGCGCCGAGCCGGCGCAGGCGGGCCGGTTCAAGGCCGAGGCCGCCACCATCGCCGAAACCCTGAAGCGGGACGGCATGGCCGCCTTCGCCGCCCGCTACGCCTATGGCCCGACCCGGGTGCAGTTCGAGAACAAGGACCCCCGCGGCTTCGCCGAGTTCGCCCGGCACTTGGCCGAGCACAGCGCCCTCGGCTCCGCCAACACCCAGCTTGGCGTCCAGGGCGCGCGGCCGTCGCTGTACGGCCTGCAGGAGCAGATGCGGGCACTCACCGTCCCCACGCTGCTGCTGACGGGCGACGAGGACTGGCCCTGTTTGCAGCCGGCGCTGCTGATGAAGCAATCCATTCCCGCCGCGGCGCTGTCGGTGATGCCGAACTGCGGCCACACCATCAATCTGGAGGATCCCGACCAGTTCAACCATCTGGTCGGGCAGTTCCTTGTGCAGGTGGAGTGCGGGCGCTGGCCGGTGCGGGACCCGCGCACGCTGTCGCCGTCCATCACCGGGATGGCGCCTTGATCGGAGCGTCGAAGACCATGCGGACGGATTGGGATGTGGTCGTGGTCGGCTCCGGCAACGCGGCGCTCTGCGCGGCGATCTCCGCCAAGGAGCGGGGCGCCGATGTGCTGGTCATCGAGAAGGCCCAGCCGGACCTCGCGGGCGGCAACTCCAAATACACCGCCGGCGCCATGCGCTTCGTGTACGACGGACGCGACGACCTGCTGCCGCTGCTGGAAGACCCGGATGACCCGCGCCTGCCGGACACCGAGTTCGGCGCCTACACCGCGGAAAAGTTCGCATCGGACCTGCTCGGCTTCAACGACGGCCGCCCGCTGAGCCGCGAGCAGCAGACGCTGATCGCCGAAAGCTACCCGGCCCTGCGCTGGCTCGCCTCGCACGGCGTGCGCTTCGCGCCGATCTACTCGCGCCAGGCGTTCCAGCGGGACGGCAAGCACGTGTTCTGGGGCGGGCTGACGTTGGAAGCCAAGCACGAGGGCGTCGGCTTGGTGGACGCGGAGCTGCGGGCGTTCCTCGGCATGGGTGGGGAGGTGCGCTACGGCTGCGCCGCCGCCGACTTGCTGATGGAGGATGGCCGGGTTGCGGGGGTGCGGACGGTGAGCGGGGCCGGGGACGCCGGGCTGCTGCGGGCCGGGGCCGTCGTCCTCGCCTGCGGCGGGTTCGAGGCCAACCCGGCGCTGCGCACGCGCCACCTCGGCCCCGGCTGGGACCGCACCAAGGTGCGCGGGACGCCGCACAACACCGGCGAAGGGCTGGAAATGGCGCTGCGGCTCGGCGCGCGTCCGCACGGGCTGTATGGCGGCTGCCACGCGACGCCGATGGACCTGCACATGCCGGACTACGGCAACCTTGAAATCCCGCACCTCGACCGGAAAAACTATCGAAAAATCTGCTATTTCCTGGGGGTGATGCTGAACGCCCGGGGCGAGCGCTTCGTGGACGAGGGCCGGGACTTCCGCAACTACACCTACGCGCAGTTCGGCCGGGCGGTGCTGGAGCAGCCGGGCCAGTTCGCCTGGCAGGTGTTCGACAGCAAGGTGGACCCGCTGCTGTACGGCGAATACCATTTCCACGACGCGCACCTCGTGCAGGCGGACACGCTGGACGGGCTGGTCGGCAAGCTCGACGGGATCGGGGACAAGGCAGCGGCGCGGGCGACGCTCGACGCTTTCAACGCGGCGGTGATGCAGGAGGCCGCCTTCGACCCAAGCACCAAGGACGGCAAGGGGACGCGCGGCCTCGCTTTGCCGAAATCCAACTGGGCGCAGGCCATCGACGCCCCGCCGTTCAAGGCCTACCCGGTGACGGGCGGCATCACCTTCACCTATGGCGGCTTGCAGGTCAGCGAGGCCGGCGGGGTGGTGCATGGCGACGGCCACGACATCCCGGGCCTGTTCGCCTGCGGCGAGCTTGTGGGCGGCGTGTTCTTCAACGGCTACCCCGGCGGCTCCGGCCTCACCTCCGGCGCGGTGTTCGGCCGCCGCGCCGGCGCCGGGGCGGCGGCGTGCGCGGCCGGGCTGCGCGTGCGCCCGGCCGCGCGGATGGTGTCCTGAGCTAAACCCCGCGGCTCATGGCCTGGATCGGCGGCTGCACGTCGTCGGCCAGCGGCGACTGGTAGGGCGTGTCGCGGGTGCGCTCCGCCAAATCGGCCTTGGCACGCTCGATCAGCCCCGGGTCCTGCAGCGCGTCGAGCGCGGTGCCGGCCATCACCTTGGCGACGTGCACGAGGCCCTTGTGCGCCGCCGGACTTTTGCCCTGCGCGGTCAACTGCCAGGAATGGAACGGCGTGCCGACGGCGCAGGTGGCGCCGCGCGCCTGCACCGTGGGCACCACCCAGGACACGTCGCCCACGTCCGTGCTGCCGTTGCCGCCCCGGCCGCGGGCGCCGAACGGGATGACGAAGTCGCACATCGCGAGGTCGCGCCGCAACGGGACGCCGGCGCGGTCGAAGGCGGCGGCGATGTCGGCGTCGGACAGCGTGGCGCGGATGCGCTCGGCATAGGCGCGGTCGGCCTCGTCGAACTTGGGCGGGCCGAGGCGCTGGAAGTTGTCGTGCATCGCCTGCTCCAGCGGCGTATTGGCCATCAGGTTGCTGACGGCGCTGACCGTCTGGGCGCTGACGACCGTTTCCGTCATCAGCGCCGCGCCGTCTGCGATCTTGCGCACCCGGGCCACGAGGGCGGTGAGGCCGGCAAGGTCCCGGGCGCGGATCAAATAGCGCACCTTGGCCCGCGCCTGCACCACGTTCGGCGCGATGCCGCCCGCGTCGAGGTAGGCGTAGTGCACCCGTGCATCGTCCGGCATGTGCTCCCGCATGTAGTTCACGCCGACGTTCATCAGCTCCACGGCGTCCAGCGCGCTGCGGCCCAGTTCCGGCGCCCCGGCGGCGTGGCTGGCCCGGCCCACGAAGGTGAAGTCGATCCGCGTGTTGGCGAGGCTCACCGGCTCGTTCACGCCGGAGAACGACGCCGGGTGCCAGGAGATCGCGATGTCCACGTCGGCGAACGCGCCGTCCCGCACCATGAAGCCCTTGGCGGCGCCGCCTTCCTCCGCCGGGCAGCCGTAGTAGCGCACGCGGCCAGGCGTGCCCGATTGCGCCAGCCAGTCCTTGACCGCGGAGGCGGCGAGCATCGCCGCCGAACCCAGCAGGTTGTGGCCGCAGCCATGGCCGACGCCGCCCTGCCCGTCCACCGGGCGATGCTCATCCAGTCCGGCCTGCTGGCTCAAGCCCGGCAGCGCGTCGTACTCGCCCAAGATCGCGATCACCGGGCCGCCCTTCCCAGCCTCCGCCATCATCGCCGTGGGAATGCCGGCGACCTTCTGGGTGATGCGGAAGCCTTCCTGCTCCAGCATCGCCAGGTGCTCGGCGGCCGAGCGGTGCTCGCCGTAGGCCAGTTCCGGCGTTTCCCACACCCGGTCGGCGAGCGCGATGTAGTTCTCGCGCTTCTCGTCCACGATCTGCCAGATTTGCTCGGTGTTGCGCATGGTCTTGCCCTCTTACTTCACGGTCACGTAGCGCAGCGGGAAGTAGTTGTCCGCCATCTGCTGCAGCTCGACGTTGCTGCGGTAGGCCCAGACGACGTTCTGCTGGTGCAGCGGGATGAACGCCGCCTCGTCATGGATGATCTTGGACGCGCGCTCGATCTGCCCCTGGCGCTTGGCCGGGTCGGTTTCGACGGTGATCTGGTCGAGCAGGCCGTCGAACTCCGTGTTCGACCAGCCGCCATCGTTGAACACCCCGCGCACCCCGTTGCGGGTGCCCGCCAGGTTGAACAGGCTGTTCAGCGCGTCGTACGTGGTGGGGGTCCAGCCGAGCATGTAGAAGCTCGTATGGTAGTCCGGGTTGGAGATCTGCGCGAAGTACTGCAGCCGGGTCTGCGCGTTCAGCGTGACTTTCATGCCGATGCGGGCCAGCATGTTGGTGACGGCCTGGCAAATCGCCTCGTCGTTGATGTAGCGGTCGTTCGGGCAGTCGAGGGTGACGCCGAAGCCGTTGGGGTAGCCTGCCTCGGCCAGCAGCTTCTTGGCGCCGTCGGGGTCGTAGGGGATGCGCAGGTCGGACGCCTCGGTGTAGCCGTTGACGCCGGGTCCGTACATCAGGCCGGTCGGGTGGCTCTGGTTGCGCATGACCCGGCTTTGGATGGCCTTGGCGTCCACCGCCATGTTGAACGCCCGGCGCACGCGCACGTCCTGGAACGGGTTGCGGCCCTTCACATCCGACTTCAGCAGTTCCGGACGCGACTGGTCGAAGCCGAAGAAGATCGTGCGCAGCTCCGGCCCGACCGCGAGCTTGAGGCCCGGGGTGCGGCCGATCCGGTCCATGTCCTGCGGCGGCACGGTGTAGATCATGTCCACGTCGCCCGAGAGCAGGGCGGCGACACGGGTGTTGGCCGACGCGATGACGTTGAACGTCACCTCGGTCAGGTTATGCTCGGGCTTGTCCCACCAGGCCGGGTTGCTGCGCAGCGTGGTTCGCCGGTCCGGCTCGCGCGTGCCCAGGATGAAGGGGCCGGTGCCGTTGGCGTTGCGGGTGGCGTAGTTCTCTTCCTTGACCTTGGCGAGGTCCGCCGGCTGCGCCGCGTTGTGCGCCTCGCACCACGCCTGCGACATGATGCCCCATTGCGTGATCTCCTGCAGGAGGATCGGGTTGGGCGCCTTGGTGGTGAAATCGACGGTCAGGTCGTCGATCTTCTTCACCTCCTTCACGGTCGAGAAGATGGCGTTGATCTGGCTGCCGGGGCCGGACGCCCGCTGGTAGCTGAACAGCACGTCGGCGGCGGTGAACGCCTCGCCGCCGTGGAACTTGACGTTCGGCCGCAGGTGGAAGCGCCAGGTCAACGGGTCCGGCTGCTCCCAGCTCGCCGCCAGCGCCGGCTCGACCTTCAGCTCGCGGTTGCGGCGTACAAGGGGGTCGTAGATGTTCTGCGTGAACGACAGCAGGAACGTCTCGTTGCGCGTGTAGGGGTCCATGGAGTTGGCGTCGCCGTCATTGGCCCAGCGGAAGGTCGCGGCGGCCGCGGCAGCCGTGCTCAGCCCGAAGGCCAGCAAGGATGTCGCCAATAGACGTTTCAGCATCGTTATCCCTTGTTCGTGGCAGCGGGCTTCATTAGGCGCTGCTTCGCGGGGGATGCAAATGGGGTCGATCTGCCGCGGCCTGCGCCTGCCCGTCGAGGGTCGCAGTTTTCGACATCAGAACTGGGCCGGAGGGTGATGAGGACGGCTCCACTTCTTTTTCGCGATTCCCCGGCCTCACTGCAACGAGCATTACTGAATTGTAATTCCCGCAGGTCAGATTGCCGGAATGAACTGTTTCCGCATCTGTACGCAAGTCATGCGCTGCCCCGATCTCAACACATGTTCGCTCCGCCCTTGGACCTCGTAGCCGCGCGCCTTGTAGAAGGCTTCGGCGGTCAATGACGAGTCCAACTGCAAGAAGGGCAGGCCGCGCCTGTCAGCCTCCTTTTTCCAGTTCACGCAGCAATGCGGTTCCCACGGCTTGCCCTCCCGCTTCAGGTGCGACATAGCAAACCCGAAGTTCGGAATTGGATGGCACCATAGCTGCCATGCCAACAATCTTCCCGGCTTGCTCGACTAAAAACCTGACCTCGCCATCAGCGTTTTCAATGAACTTTGTCACCGCTTCATCATTGATCGGTAGGGGTGCCCACTGCTCCAGGATATCGGCTGAATAGTCTTTGGATGCTGTGTCTCTGACAGCAGCATGATGGACCTTAATAACAGCCTTGGCGTCGGTTGGATTTACTGGTCTGATAAGCATTGTCGTCCGACTTTGGCTATTTTCTGATTTCCTATAATGAGTATTGCTGTCATTTTACCTATTGGCGATGGGAGACGCCTTGGCAGTTTTTCGGGGCATTGATCTACAATAGAGATGGTTACGCTGGAAGGGTTATGCTAAAATTTCCTGCATGGAACGGGACGAGGTCATCGCCACGTTGCGCGCCTACGAACCGGAACTAAGGGCCGCCGGGGTCGCGCGGCTGTCGCTATTCGGTTCGACGGCGCGGAACGAGGCACGGGCAGACTCTGATATCGACCTGCTGGCCGTGTTCGACGACGCGCACAGCCTGTCGTTGCTTGATCTGATCAGGATTGAAAACCGGCTGGCGGACCTGCTGGGTCATACGGTCGATCTGATTGAGGAAGGTACATTGAAGCCGCGCGCGCAGCAGAATGTAAGCCGCGAGGCGGTGCTTGCCTTCTAGCGATCCAGCTCAACGCTTCACCGACATTATCGAAAACATCGACGCCATCGAGCGGTTCACGGTCGATATGGACCTGCACGGCTTCACCGTTGCTGATCAAACGATCCGCGCCGTCAAATATAGCCTCTTGGTCATCAGCGAAGCCGCTGTGAAGCTGGGCGATCTTGCCGCCGATCTCTGCCCCAACGTCCCTTGGCGAGACATTCGAGGCCTCGGCAACCGGCTGCGGCATGATTATGAGAACATTGATGTCGTCCGCATCTGGCTGTTGATCGAGCGCGACTTGCCGCCCTTGAAAGCTGCTTGCAGAGACGCGCTGCACGGATTGTCCCCTTAATCCAAGCCTCACGCCACCCCCCGCCCCTCCTCTACCGCATGGCACGCCGCCAGCACATCCCCATCGCGCGTGTGCTTCGGTACCTCCGCCCGGCAGCGCGCGCGGGCCAGCGGGCAGCGCGGGTGGAAGGTGCAGCCGCTCGGCGGGTCGATTGGGCTGGGCACCTCGCCGCCCACCGGCACCCGGGCGCGCGTGCCGCCCGCCATCCCAAGGTCCGGGATCGCGTCCAGCAGCAGCCGCGTGTAGGGGTGGCGCGGCGCTGCAAAGATGCTCTCGCCCGGCCCGTACTCGACGATGCGGCCCAGGTACATCACCCCCAGCAGGTCCGACATGTGCCGCACCACGGCCAGGTTGTGGCTGATGAACAGATAGGTGATCTGCATCCGCGCCTGCAGGTCGCGCATCAGGTTCAGGATCTGCGCCTGCACCGACACGTCGAGCGCGCTGGTCGGCTCGTCGCACACCAGGAACTCCGGCTCGCTCGACAGCGCGCGGGCGATGGACACGCGCTGGCGCTGGCCGCCGCTGAACTCGTGCGGGTACTTCTCCCCGTCGCGCGGCGACAGGCCCACCTGCGTCAGGAGCTGCCCCACCCGGTCCTGCACGTCGCGCCCGCGCAGCAGGCCGAAGGCGCGGATCGGCTCGGCGACGATGTCCGACACGCGCCAGCGCGGATTCAGGGACGCATACGGGTCCTGGAAGATCATGTTCATCCGCCGCCGCAGCGCCGGCTGCGCGCGGGCGGCGGACAGGGTCTGCCCCTCGAAGCGGATCTCGCCGCCGCTCGGCTGATACAGCCCCACGGCCAGGCGCCCGACCGTGCTCTTGCCGCAGCCGCTTTCGCCGACCAAGGACAGCGTGCGGCCGACGGTGACGGCGAACGACACCGCATCCACCGCGCGCAGCACGCGCCGCCCCTCGCGCGCCAAGGTGCGCTGCAGCCAGGGCCGCGACACGTCGAAGCTGCAGCTGGCCTCGATGGCTTCGAGGACGACGCGGCCGTCAGCCATGCGCCGGCGCCGGGTCGAACAGCCAGCAGGCGGCCGAGGTCTGCCGGGCCGGCATCAGGTCCGGACGCTCGGCCCGGCAGCGGTCGAACACCTGGGAACAGCGCGGGTTGAACGCGCAGCCCGGCGGGATGGCGTTCAGCCGCGGCATCGCCCCGTCGATCTGCCGCAGCCGCTCCACCCGCACGTCGAGCGACGGAATGCTGCCCATCAATCCCACGGTGTAGGGGTGCGACGGCGCCCGCACCACGTCGGCGACAGTGCCGACCTCGACCACCCGGCCCGCGTACATCACCGCGATCCGGTCGGCAGCCTCCGCGATCACGCCCATGTCGTGGGTGATCAGCATGACGGACAGGCCGCGCTCCCGCGTCAGGCGCTTCAGCAGCGCGATCACCTGCGCCTGGACCGACACGTCGAGCGCCGTCGTCGGCTCGTCCGCGATCACCAGCCGCGGTTCCGCACACAAGGCGAGCGCGATCACCACCCGCTGCCGCATGCCGCCGGAGAACTCGTGCGGGTAGGCGTCGATCCGCTGGGCGGCGGCGGGAATGCCCACCTCCTCCAGCCAGCGCACCGCCCGGCGACGCGCGTCGGCATGGGACAGCGGCAAATGGGCCTGCATGGTCTCGGTCAATTGGCGGCCGACCGAGTACAGCGGGTTCAGCGTGGTCAGCGGGTCCTGGAAGATGGCGCCGACCTGCTTGCCGCGGATGCGCCGCATCCGGTCGTGGGGCAGGTTGTCGATGCGCCCGCCCTCCAGCCGGATCTGCCCGCCGGCGATGCGGCCCGGCGGCTCCAGCAGGCCGATGATCGCCGCCCCGGTCAGGCTCTTGCCCGCCCCGCTCTCCCCCACCACGCCCAGCACCTCGCCCGGCGCGATGGAGAAGGACACCTGGTCGAGCGCGCGCAGCACGCCGCGCCGGGTCGGGAACTCGACGACGAGGCCGTCCACGTCGAGCAGGCTCCCCGTGGCTCCACTCATCGCAGTTTGGGGTTCAGCGCGTCGCGCAGCCAGTCGCCCAGCAGGTTGATCGACAGCACCAGCAGCACGAGGGCCACGCCCGGGAAGATCGTCATCCACCACTCGCCGCTGAACAGGAAATCGTTGCCAATCCGGATCAACGTCCCCACGGAGGGCGAGGACGGCGGCAGCCCGACGCCGAGAAAGGAGAGCGTCGCCTCCGTCACGATGGCAAGCCCGAGCGTCAGCGTGCCGATGACGAACACCGGCCCCAGCACGTTGGGCAGGATGTGGGTCAGCATGATGCGCCCGGACGACAGGCCGATCACCCGCGCCGCCATGACGTACTCCCGCCCCCGCTCCACCAGCGTCGAGCCGCGCACGGTGCGGGCGAACTGCGGCCAGAAGCTGATGCCGATGGAGAAGATCAGCACCTGCACCTTGGGCCGCTCATGCATCTCCTGCGGCAGCGCCGCCGTCACCACGCCATCGACCAAGAGCGCGATCAGGATCGCCGGAAACGTGAGCTGGATGTCGGCCACCCGCATCAGCACCGCGTCCACGGCACCTCCGGCATAGCCCGCCAGCAGCCCGGCGGCGATGCCCACCACCACCGCGAACAGCACCGCCCCCACCCCGATCACCAGGCTGATCCGCACGCCGTACAGGATGCCCGACAGGATATCCCGCCCCTGGTCGTCCGTGCCGAGCGGGAACGTCCACTGCCCCTCCGCGTCCCAAACCGGCGGGATGCGGCTGTCCATCAGGTTGAGCGAGGCGAGGTCGAGCGGGTTGTGCGGCGCGACCCAAGGTGCCAGCGCGGCACCCCCGAGGATCGCCAGCAGCACCAGCGCCGCCGCGACGGCGACCGGCGAGCGGCGGAAGCTGCAGGCCAGGTCGCTGTCCCACCAACGGGCCAGAGCGCCGGGCGGGCGCTGTGCCGCGGCGCTCATCAGCGCGCCACCCGCAGGCGCGGATCGACGGCGTAGTACAGCAGGTCCACGACCAGGTTGATCCCCACGAACAGCACCGAGATCATGATGAGGTAGGCCGCCATCACCGGCACGTCCGCCACCTGCACCGACTGCACGAACAGCAGCCCCATGCCGGGCCACTGGAACACCGTTTCCGTCACGATGGAGAACGCGACGATGCCGCCAATCTGCAGCCCGGCGATGGTGACGACCGGCACCAGCGTGTTGCGCAGCGCATGGCCGAAGTTGATCGCCCGCGGCCCCAAGCCCCGGGCGCGGGCGAACTTCACGTAGTCGCTCCGCAGCGCCTCCAGCATCTCGGAGCGCACCAGGCGCATGATGAGCGTCATCTGGAACAGCCCGAGCGTGACCGCCGGCAGCACCAGCGCCTTGAGGCCGCCCACGGTCAGGAACCCGGTGCTCCAATGCGAGAAGCGCACCACGTCGCCCCGGCCGAAGCTCGGCAGCACCTGGAGCCAGACGCTGAACACCAGAATCAGCAGGATGCCGATCAGGAACGTGGGCAGCGACACGCCGACCAGGCTGAACACCATGAACAGCCGCGACGCCGCCCCGCGCCGGATGCCGGTATAGACCCCCATCGGCACGCCCACCAGCAGCGCGAAGGCGGACGCCGTGGCGGCCAGCTCCAGCGTCGCCGGCATCCGCTCGGCCAGCAGGTCCGCGACCGGCCGGGCCAGCCGGTAGCTGATGCCGAACTCCCCGTGCAGCGCGGCCCACATGAACTTGGCATATTGCACGAGGAACGGCTGGTCGAGGCCGAGCTGCTTGGTGAGCGCCACCCGCTGTGCCTCCGTGTAGTCGGTGCCGAGCATGATGGTCACGGGGTCGCCCACGAAGGCGAACATGGCATAGGCGATCAGGCCGACCACGAGGATGACGGGGATGGCCTGCAGGAGGCGGGAGACGATGAAGGCGGGCACTTGGTCCTCGATCCAGGCCGCGTGGGTTGCGGGCCGGGTGGAGGGTTAGAACGCCTGCGCGGACGCGCCAAGAGGTCGGGCTCCTTGGTGCGGGACGGCAAGAAGGATGTCGTTGCATTTCGTGCCTGTGAATAGGAATATATACAGAAAGGATACGTAGGAGGCATGATGGCTGGGAATGACAGTTGGATGTACCAAGGCCGCCAATACCACATGTGGTTTGGAGACGGCACGAAGCCGCAGGACGCCAAAACGTCATCGGTCGCCGAAGATGTGCTGCCGTCGCTCCAGGACCGCATTCACAATGTCGGCCATACCCTTGTTGCCGGATTGCCCGCGTCCAAGCGCCACCATGCTGTAGCCCGGCTGGGTGCGGCCGATCATGGCCGTTTGGATCGTTTGCTGACCGGCGTGGCCCATGCCCTGCCGCTTGGCCCGCGGCTGATCCCGATCCGGGTGTTGGGAACGAATGCGGATGCGCCGGGCATCGGCGCGTTCGTCAAGGCAGGTGGCATGATCCGCGTCGCGGACACTCATGCCGACTTGCGGGAAGCGACGGATCTGATTGGCCACAGCGCGCTGGAGATGGGCCTTGACCGCTTCCGACCGTTTCTGCGCCAAGCGGACGATCACCTGACGCAAACAGGCGGCATGAGCGCCCTGGGTCGGGATGTGCCGAGCGCCGCACCTTCCCCGAATGCGGCATCGGTAGGACCCCGCGTTTCGCCGTCGGGTCCGCTCAGCACTTTAACCATCGCAGCGACCTCCTCTGTTCTGGAAAACAGCCCGCTTCGCTGTGAGTTGCCGGACGGCAGGATCGTCCCGTATCTTGATCTTGGGAACGGGTTCATCGCCATTCCAGCAGAGGAGCTTGGCGGTTCAGGGACCGATTTCGGGTCTGGCTTTTCCATTGGGGTTGCCACTACGGGAACGGGAATGCCCACTCTTGATAAGTTTGGAGGGCTTGCCGGGGGAAGCAAAAGTGGCCGTGTCACGTCGATGGCCTCACGTACCCTTCGGGACCTTACAGACGGAGCAAGGTTGTCCTTGTTAAGAAATTTCTCCAACACAGCGAGTGTTGGTGGTTCAATCGGGAAGGTTTTGCCTGTAATCGGGGTCTTGGAGAGTTTTACTAATTTCTTAAACGCGCAGAATGCGGTCAAGACTGCAGCGATTTGTAAGCCGATTGCGTAAAACACGGAACGGTGGTTCGACCCAGACAAAAACAAATCATACCCTTATGTATCACTAATAACAACAACTGATTTGATTCGCTATTAAAGCGGATCAAATTAAAATTTCCAGCAAAATAGCTATTATTTCTGTTTAAATATTATTTATTTGATTTATAACCAGACATATTGATGCAAATTATTGAAGAAGAAGTTATCAAAGCAATAAAATACTTTGTTGGAAAAAAGATTTGTTTGACTAAAAATACACGCATATACCATGATTTAGTCATAGCTGGCGATGATATGTATGAGTTACTTGAAAATATACAGAACAAATTTGGCACATCCTTCGAAAAATTTGATTTTAGAGAGTACTGCCCAAATGATCTTGATGCGTTCATAGACTATATAACTTTCAAAATTGGGCTGGGAGGAAAATGGACACCTTTCACCGTTGGTCATCTGATTCAAGTCGTCAAATCAGGCTCATGGTTCGATCCATAATGCGAACGGTATCTCGCCAGCAGTGATAATGAGTAACAGCCTTACGCCGCCACCATCTCCCCCACCCGAACACACCGCGCCGTCCGCCCCGGCCCCATCCCCCGCTCCGCCGGGACCGCCGCGCTACAGGCTCCAACCGCCGCCGGACACCGCGCCGCAAACGCGCACCCCGGCGGCGGGCGGCGCAGGTCGGGCGGGCTGCCGGGAATGCCCGGCGTCTCCGCCCCGTCCGCCCGAACCACGGAAGCCAGCAGCCCCCGCGTATAAGGATGCGCCGGCCGCCGCAGCACGTCCCGCACCGGCCCCTGCTCCACAATCTGCCCGGCGTACATCACCGCCACCCGGTCCGCGACCTCCGCCGCCACGCCCAGATCATGCGTGACCAGCACCATGCCCATGCCAAGCTCCCGTTGCAGCGAGCGCAGCAGCACCAGGATCTGGATCTGCACCGTGGCGTCCAGCGCCGTCGTCGGCTCGTCCGCCAAGAGCAGGCGCGGGCGGCAGGCAAGCGCCATGGCGATCACCACCCGCTGCCGCAGCCCGCCCGACAGCTCGTGCGGGTAGGCGTCCAGCCGCCGTGCCGCGTCCGGCACGCGCACGAGGTCCAGGACCTCCAGCGCCCGGGCACGGGCAGCGGCGCGGGTGCCGCCCCGGTGCTGCACGACGCTCTCGGCGATCTGCTGGCCCACGGTGTAAACCGGGTCGAGCGCGGTCATCGGTTCCTGGAACACCATCGCCGCCGTGCCGCCGCGCAAGGCGCGGAGCGCCCGGCCCGGCATCCGCGCCACCTCCTGCCCCTCCACCCGCACGCCGCCGGCGACGCGCGCCTGCGGCGGCAGAAGGCGCAGCAGCGCCCGCATGGACACGCTCTTGCCCGAGCCACTTTCGCCCAGCAGGCACAGCACCTCGCCGGGCATGACATGGAGGCTCACGCCCCGCACTGCCTGCACCGCCTCCGCCCCGGCGCCGAACTGCACCCGCAAATCGTCCAATTCCGCCAACGGGGCGCCCGTCATGCCGCGAGCGCCGCGGCGGAGTGGCCGGAGCCGGGGTGCACCATGTGGCATGCCGCCTGATGCCCGTCCCAGCGTGCCGGCGCCGGGTCACGCTCGGCGCAGACCGGCTCCGCATGCGGGCAGCGGGTGCGGAAACGGCAGCCGCTGGGCGGGTTGGCGGGAGATGGCGGGTCGCCGACGATGGGCGCCGTCTCCACCCGGCGGTCCGGGTCCATGCTGAGGCGCGACGCGAGCAGCGCCCTTGTGTAGGGGTGCAGCGGGCGGGCGAACACGTCGTCGGCCGGCCCGCTCTCGGCGACGCGGCCCAAGTACATCACCAGCACCCGGTCGCTGACGTGCCGCACCACCGCCAAGTCGTGCGAGATGAACACGTAGGTCAGGCCGAGGTCGCGTTTCAGCCGGGCCAGCAGGCTGAGCACCTGCGCCTCGACGGACTTGTCGAGCGCGCTCACCGCCTCGTCCAGGATCACCAGGCGCGGCTGCAAGGCGAGGGCGCGGGCGATGTTGACCCGCTGCTTCTGCCCGCCCGACAGCTCGTGCGGGTAGCGCGGGCCGAACTGCACGGGGT
>JAABUQ010001606.1_pt1 | contig 47805 bp, 52 predicted proteins | sample 5560001 | NCBI WGS metagenome assembly JAABUQ01 (sample SAMN10711888, study PRJNA513371) | rock metagenome | isolation source: Antarctica rocks | place: Antarctica: Victoria Land, Finger Mt nord | collected 2015-12-18
GGTTCGATGAGGTGACGGGGTGGAGTTTGGAGTCGAGGGGTTGAGAAGGGGGGTCCCGGGGGGTGGGTGGGGGGGGGTTGCTGGGGGATTTGGGTAGGTTGTGTGATATGATAGAGAGAGGTTGGATGGAATTGGCTTACCCCGAGCTTCGTCGGCTGCCTCCGGCTCCAGGAGCGCTTTCTATGGTTGGTGATCCGGCGGTCGATGAGCTAAATCCGTTATGGTGTTTCTGGGAGCTGTAGGAGGCACTGGTCCCGGAAGAGGAGCTTGGTGTCATGGGATATCCATAGCTGTAGGGCTGGGGAGGCGGTTGGTATAATGGTTGCTGACGGGAGCCATTCGGGGAGCTGGGGCCCGGGTAGGTATGCTTGGAAGAGGACATTTTCGGTTATAACCAGTGAAATAGGTGTGCGATAAAGTAGATTGAATGACATATATCTATACAACATAAGAGCATGAAAGGATTGCGGTGCCAGTCTTCAGAGGGACTTACAGACAAAGTCATGTGAGAGGGAGGAGGATGCGGAGGGATGACGGTGAGGAAGAAGGTGGAAGGTAGGAAGTATCAGGCCTTTGTATCAAGCGTACTCGAGCCAAAGCTTTGCACAAGGAGGTTGCCTACGGGGCCTCACCTTTTTCTGTGTAACATGGAAAGTTTAGTGGAGTGCATTTGCCTGAAAAAGGGTGTCTTGTCGCTTATTTGGTGTGATCGAGCCCAAAGGCGAAGCCAATTCCCTTCACCGAACGCTCAGGGACTTACCGAGTCCGCCAGTATTAGGGACGCATGACTTGCAGCGCCCCCCATGCGCATTGTTCGCAACATGTTCCGACCATGTTTGACATGCAGTCAAGAAGCTTGGGCCTATCGGTCAAAACGCTCATTCGTCGCCTCACGCGTTTGAGGACCGTTGTGTGCATGCTAAAACGCCACACGGCCTAGTGGATCTTGTTCCGATTTGCCCTTGGCAAGGCCTTTAGACGGTGCGGACCGCAGCAGCTCAATTAGCATGCTAAAGTTTCGTTGTGTTAGCGGGCAGGGGGCCATGTTCAGTCAGCCATTAGGCGCTAAGATGGCTAGATTTTGGCGACACCTCATCGTTGAGATTTCTTCAAGCAATATTATGGTCATGTGGTCAGTCTGTGCACATTGATCCACAATCCATGACCGGACTTGAGGGCTATGCTGCGGATGTATCTCATACGTAAAGCCGCGACAGGGAACATGGCTTAGCTATGTCGAGGTGGGCTGTCTCCAGGTCAGTATGTGACTTCCGTGCACCATGGATATGTAAGATCTGCGAGTTCCAAGCCAAACTCACCATTGAGATATCGCCCCACGGTTCTCCAAGCACGCAAAAGTGGGTCATGCGTAGCACTGCGTCTAGATACCACTGCAAGTCGGAGGAGGCAGTGACGCTTCTCCGTTCTCGAGTTCCGCCCGTGCTCGGCAGCCTCACCTTGTGAATATCGCGGACCCATTTCATGGCAGGGCAGGATGGTAAAGTGAGGACCTCACGGGCAGGACATGGCCAACCAAAGAGCACTCACGCTTTAGCTTAGTGTCATGGCGTTGATATATGGTTGTTTGTCCGTGCTGGGCGCTGTGCAGACAGGCGCAGCTCATAAGCACGATGCAAACCGACCTAGGAGGTGGTAAGTGTCCGTTGGCCGGAGTTGAGGACAATTGGGTCCTGCTGGTGGATCTGCGAACCATGATAAGCGCTATGGCAAATTCACAATCTGGATGGAGGATAGTTCGATCTGGTGTGACGGTACTGCCTACGATGAAGGCAATGCAAATTAGGCGAACGATAAGGCATTCTTGAATGATCATTGCAAAGACAAAGGGAGGGGATAGACGAGGCTACAGCTGAGTGGGCAGTGCTTTTGTCTTTGGATGTTGGCCCAAAGTGGTTTAGCGCGGCGCCTGATATTTGCGAGGGTTGCCTAGTAATCGCCTGTTCGATTTGGTTCCTCCCAAATTGAGTAACACACTCGGCCGCCATGTGATCTCGGGGTCTTTCTGGATCGGTATTATCTTGAAGCACAACTTCGCATGTGTTCCTCTGATCTCAAAAGTCTTTCACAATAAATAGGTCACCGAGCAAGCAAAATCCAGTTAGAAAAGAGGAGAATGGAGTAGGGACTGAAACCTTGGAGGGATCAGGGGTTGCCCTGTCAACCGAAGACATTGCGCCCTGGATATCTACACTCAAAGCGACAGATCTAAAGATGCCCTGGGCACGAACCTTTGCGCAACCCACAGGACTGCCGCCCCGCCCTGCCAAACGCCTGCCTCGCCCTCTCGACACCTGCTAGTTTTACAGATCGTCTTCCAAAAATTTGTACGCAAACTTGAAGTCTGCTTTCCGACGATTCATCCTGGTTGCACATTGGTCAGTAGGGCTCAAATCATAAGACCATGTGGTGAATGCTTCAATCTGGAGATCTTGAATCATACCATGTACTCTCGTAATCGAAGAACCGATATGTGCCTTGCTCGAACTCTTCAGTGATTGTCTTGGGCTCTTCATGTCTCTGAAACCACGTCGAGTACTGCTTATGGAATCGCCAGCTCTGGGTTTTGAGCGACTTTGCGGCCATATACTGCTGATAGGTATTCTGTCGATAATAGAATATGTAGAATAGCGTGTCCGTGTCCATCTTGCTGTACAGGGCGGGGTCATCAGCATAGGCAAAAGGCTCTTGCGGGTAGAAGCTAGGAGTGGCGTATTTGGCGTCTGGTCGGTAATGTCGTGGCTTTTCCGCGTCGAGGGATTCTGGTCGCGTGGCAGCAGAGGCTTGGAGGAGTCGTTGGACGGAGTGCGAGTCCGGCGCCAGAGCTCGACTCTTTGTGACCTCAAAAGACTGGATAAGGTCCTGCAGGCCTGGGGGTAGATGGTATATAGATTCGTCTTCTTCGATATTTGATGGCTCTCCGTTGGTTTGTTGTGCCACAGGCGAATTCTCCCGGGCTGTGACAGTATGAGGTTCTACTGGCGCAGGGACAGTAGATGTTCTACTTGGAGCTCGAATCGGGCCTGGCATTTTGGAGATCGAAGGCGTCCGCGAACTCTCTGCGGTGTCGACAGCAGCTGGAGGAGGAGCGGCGCGAGCCATGCTTGCAGGAGCAGTTGAATTTGATTGAGGGGCTGTTGGAGACTTGGGATTGCTCTGCGTTGTTGGAACTGGTTCAGTACTTAGAGTTGCCGGTACGGCAGCTTTCATAGCAGGCGTTGGCCCGGAGCTCGCAGGCAAAGATGGCGCAGCACTCGGAGAAGTCGTTGCACTGCTCTTTTGCGTAGGAGGAAGAGCAGACAAACCCGGGGGTGCACTTGGTGTTGGAGCTGCAGCAGTCCCAGGCGGTGGAGGCAAGGGCGCTATCCCAACAGTCCCTTTGTCGCTTGCTGCTGCTGCCGCTGCAGCAGATGCATACTTCAATGTCTCACCAGGAGCTCTTGTTGGTAACGGGGCTGGTTTCATATGATTATTTGTGACACCGTTAGTCGCACTGGCTAAGGGAGTATGCAGAGTAGCAAGCGCAGGCAGAGGTGATTTGAGAGTGTTCGAGGATCTCCTGCCAGCGGCATTCTGAGGCTCTGATACAGATGATGACTTGGGCTTTCCACCTGGTGCACTAGGACCCCGGCCGTCTGCCGGCTCTGGAGTGTCATCTTGCACTGACTGTGTATCCTGGGAGGACAGTCGGTCGTTGTCGTTGGCGAGGCCAAAGACACCTTCATCCTCCTCTAGGTTTAAATCATCGTAGATCGTATCATCCTCCATGAACTCCACCGCTTGGTTCTCCTCCACGTAATACTTGATGCTGTCCTCTAGCTCCTGGACCTTCTCTGTCTCAATATTACCGTTCTCCAGTGACCTCAGCAGCAACTCCAGCTTCCCTTGGTGAAATTTATGCCGTTCTGTGATCCTACTTATTTCGGAGAGCCGATCAGCTTTACTTGTGTCTTTTTTCCCTTTCTTTACTGTGGCATGTAAAGTCTCTTCCTCCGCTTCCAAGCTCTCGATTTGCCGCTCCAGATCCTCCACCATTTTCGACAGAAATTCGCATGATTCCAGCTTCTTCTTCTCCTCTGGATCCAACTTAGCCGTAGCACTCAGCCCCTCCTTGGAAAACGCTTTTGTCTTCATTTCTTTTTCGACCGCTTTGAACTTCTCCATTTGCTAACAAAACACTACTGTTAGCAGACGCAACTTTTCCCGGATGATGCGTTGCCATCAATGGAAACATACGCTCTCAATGGCCTTCCTGTGCTCCATGAGCGGCTTCTTATCCTTGATTTCATTTCCGGCAGCCCATGTCTTTATCTGGTCTCGATGTCTTTGTAGCTTCTTGATTTCCCGTTTAAGGGCATCCTCCAGCTTGTCCTTCTGTGATGCATTGGTGGCTTGTTGGATCTTGTCGAAAATGCTCTCGAAAACCTGTATCCCTTCGATCACCTTCTTGAAAGTTTTGTCAATCTCTTGCTGAAGCTTTCGCTGGGCCATGGCTGGTGACCCAAAGGTGAGTGAGGATTGAGAAGTATGGTGGCGCAATTCAACTGAATTGGGAGGTTGCTATGCCGCCGTCCGGCAGAGTGGTGGCTGTTCTGGGGCAGCTGACGACGAGACGTAGCTTCTGGTGGACAAGGCATAAAGAGAGCAAGGGTTTGAGGTGAGATATTACTGATTGTGGATGTTTGTAGGGCTTCGGAATCGAAGAGAGTTGTCGAGGATGTGTCGAAGTTTGTTACAACATAATCTGTAGTTGATCACGAGAGGCCAGAGGGATAGGTACGGTCGGCGGCAAGCACGCGTCGTATAAGGTGGTATAGCTTTTGTGATAGGGCTGGAGCCGCCCCCACCTTGCCATTTTTGGTCCCTCATCCTGATACCTACGGCATTGCATTGCACGGTGGTTTCTCTGACATCTACGACTGATATGGCGTCTACGGCCCCATGAAACCTGACTGCTTAGGACAGTACCTTCTCCCCTTGACCTGTTACTATTAACGTAAGGATGCTTGACATTGTATGCCAGTCAAGTTGAATACGTTGTATTCAAGATCTCTTACTCGGAATAATTTCTTCTCTCCTTGCCACTCATTGCCCTCCATAAATGCCTACTTCTAGTCGAAAATGAAAGGTTCAAAGCTTCCTAAAGTCACCCTTGGTATAGCCCTGACTTTGCAAAGCAATACTCCAACGCGTGGCATCAGCCTCAGTGACTGTCGATACCCATCTGGTCTCGTCAATTGGGAAAGGAGTTCTGGTTTTTGCAGCAGTGGATTTGAAAGACACGCGCAAAGAGGTTGAGTCTATGGCAGCCAAAGTCCTCAAGTTGAAGATGTGGCCGGACGAGGCCGGAGGCACGGCGAGTATTTGATCTTGGGCAAATCATCCGAGTCACTGATTGGCTGATAGAGTGCAGTGGAAGCAGAGCGTACAGGATATTAGTGGCGAGGTGCTTTGTGGCAAGTCAAGCCAGGAAAACGCCTTGAGCCGTTATCTGACGGTACATCAAGTATCACAATTTACGCTGCTTGCATCGACGAAGAAAGGCAATAGGCCAGACTTTCATGGCGCAGCTGGAGGGGAACAAGCTCGCGAATTGTATGATCACTTCTATGCGAAAGTGCAAGAGCTTTATGACCCTGCCAAAGTCCAGAACGGTGTATTCCAGGCAATGATGGAAGGTACAGTGATTCCCAACAGAGGTTCGATAGCTTTTGCTGACGAGATGACCATAGTGAACATCCAAAACTCTGGGCCTGTGAGTGTGGATTATTCCAGTCACGATGGAGCGGTATCTACTTGGCTTCTTCCACCTTCATTTCAAGCACACTTTCAGGGTTCACTAACCTGTCACATTAGGTTACGTTGGAGATCGAGACGAATCCGCCGAAAAGCCAAGAAGAAAGCAAACCTCAAGAAGGAAACAACAGCAGAGGAAGTGATCCTTCTGTGAGTTCAGAAGAGAGCAAGCCCGCTGAGAAGTTTCAAATGCCGCCAGAATTATTGCAATAACGTTTACACACCTTACAAGATTTGGGACGATATGAGTGTTCATGTACATATAAAATTGAAAGCCAATTGCACACTTCACAGAGCCAAACGTTTTAATTAAGGACATGAAAAAGTCGTAGAATTTGATGGAAATACTTATAGCCCCATCTCGGCACAAATCAGGCCAACTCGCCTATAAAGCCTACCTAGTAAACGAATCAACACCCGCTGACCAAGGTGCCACCTTTCATTGACTGCCTTTAGACAATTGACTCTTCTTCTTTCTGTGCTCGCTCCTTGAATTCACCCATCTATCAGTCATTCTACAATACACGATGGCGTCCGAAAAACCAGGTAGGCTCCCCAAGCTAAGAACTCAGGCCACCCCCAACATAACTGATAGTCATCAAAACAGCACGGAGTCGGGTCTTCTTCGATATAGAAATTAAGAATCAGAAAGAAGGGCGGGTCGTGTTTGAATTGGTATGTACCTTAATCAGAAGAATGTCAATGTGCAGGGTCCTCGTCACTCCACGAACCCTGTCACACCCTTGTGCTCCTACGGCTAACAACATTTCCAGTACGACGATAGTCAGTTAATCCCCTGGATCTGTTAAAATTCTTCGGACTAATCTTCGGTAGTCGTACCCAAGACAGCCGAAAACTTTCGATGCCTGTGCACTGGAGAGAAGGGCGAGGGCAAATCTGGGAAGCCGTTAAGCTACAAGGGTTTGTTGATCCACAGGTAGATGTCTACTTCTTCCTAAGCGTGCACTATAGGTTCTGGCTTCCATAGAGTCATCAAGGGTTTCATGATCCAAGGCGGAGACTTCACCGCCGGCAATGGCACTGGCGGGGAATCCATCTACGGCGAGAAGTTCGAGGATGAGAACTTCGACCTGAAACACACCAAGCCTCTATTGCTGTCGATGGCAAACGCTGGACCAGGTTCGTCTTAGATCGAAAAGTATTGAATGGAGTGAGTAGACTCATGTAGTTGCAGGAACAAATGGATCTCAATTCTTCGTTACCACTGTCCCCACACCGCATCTTGACGGCAAGCATGTACGTCTACATGGGACTCAAATACAGTTCTTACTCACTGCTGACAAAGTGAAGGTCGTTTTCGGAGAACTAATCGAAGGCAAAGGCATCGTACGAAAGATTGAGAATCTCCCAACTCAATCCGACAAGCCGCAGGCGGATGTCACCATTGTCGGTATAGTAGCTCAAGTATGATGTTCTCTTTCATTCTGGCTAAGCCTCAACCAGATTGTGGCCAATTGAGCGGCGAAGAAGCGGAGAATATTGGCAAGAGCAAGAAGGAACCAGACAGCACAGGTGATCACTATGAAGATTTCCCGGAGGATCAGGGCAAAGATCTCAAAGGGGCAGAAATCGTCAAGATCGCCACGGATCTCAAAGATTATGGCAACAAGGCTTTCAAAGCAGATGATCTCAACCTCGCTTTGAGTAAATATCAAAAAGGACTACGCTATCTGAACGAATACCCCGAAGCACTCCCAGAGGATGACCCTGAGCTTGCTAAGGAACTGACCCATGTCCGATTCACCTTGCACTCAAATTCAGCCCTGCTACAAATCAAGCTGAAGTCATTCGAGGATGCTCAGAGCAGCGCAGACAATGCTCTAGAACTCGAGGAATTGCCCAATCAAGATAGAGCAAAGGCTTCCTATCGTAAAGCGCTCGCGCTTCTGGGGCTCAAAGATGAAGAGGAGGCGGTGAAGGCCCTCGAGACAGCGCAGGAACTGGCTCCTGGAGATGCAGCAATCAACAAGGAGCTCGGGGCGGCAAAGAAGAAGGCAGAAGAGCACGCCAAGAAGGAGAAGGCTGCCTACAAGAAGTTCTTCGAGTAAAGGCGCCGAGAGATGACATGGGCAACGAACAAACGACTACGTGGTGGTTGTCTCTGCTAATGGATTGCGATTGCATTGGTGAAGAAGTGCGGCAGAAACGAAACTCATCGAATTGAGCATGCAGCAGTGTTTAGACCTTTGTCAACTCATCAGAGCCTGTGGATTGAAGTAGGTTGAAGTAGATTGAAGGCTGGAAAGTAGTACATGAAATCCTTCGCTCAAGTGCATAGATTATTCACAGCTTTGAAATCCATGTAAACCTTACCCATGACTAAATCAATTGAGAATCCACCGCTTTCGCTCGTTCGCAATGCATGGAGAGCACTCAACAGTCTCAAAGGAGCCAACGATCCAACCGCATCTGGCACCCTTCTCAGCTCACTGATCCTTTCCCCAAAGCTCCCTCCTCTTCTGCCGATCCTCCCTCGCATACCTCCTTCTCTTTCCCCACCTCGCCTTAGCGGCCTCCTCCTTTGCAAACTCCATTTCCTTCTTCTCCGGCGGCGCCTCAGCAACCATGCCCACGAAAAACTGGGAGCATTCAAACTTCTCCGCCAGCTTCTTCCTCGTCCACGTGTACGGATCCTGCGTCCTCAGTCTCCGTATCTCCTCCACGTCGTGCGGCGTCAAATGGTACTTCTTTGGTCCCTGCCCTTCACGTACTAAAGGTGGCAGATTCCGATCTGGTTTCGCGTAGGGGTTTGCCTGGGCGTGGGACTGAGCTAGGAGGGCGCGGCGGGGGTCGCTCGTGGGGAGGAAGGCAGGGGGAGTGTGGTAGGGGGAGGGAGCTGCGGATGGGGGATTGAAGACGATGTGGTCGCGGAGGTTTGCTTGGGGAATTGAGGAGGTGAAGGAGGGGTCTGGCTTTGTTCGTAGGCGTTTGGTTGTTCGCCGAGCGGTCGACTCATGACGGCGAATGATCTGTGGTAGGAGTTTGGGAAGGGATGGTATGAGAAAGATCAGGTTGTCTGGAGGTCGCAGGGGTAGGAAAAGCGACATGTTGTTACCAATGTTCATTGGACTCGTCCGGGCAGTCCTTGAAGATGGACCTTTCAGTCATTAAGTCGATGTCCGGGGGCCTTTTGGATAATTTAAAGCTAAACCATATTGAGGCTAGAGGAGGCAGGATCCCTGTCCGATAGCGTCACTCTCCGCCGTGGCCCCAAACAACTGAATCTACCTTGTAAAGCAGGCAATTCGCCCCTGTTCTTGAACAATTCGGCAAAGGATAGGACCACCAGTTCAACAATCAAAGAAATCCATGCTCTATACTCATCCTTTGCTTGCACCTGTACTCAGCAATTTATACCTACCGAGGTCATCCAAGCCCCGTACGAGTAAAGCGGCGCTTAGACTAAGCTCTACGAGGGCTGACGCCAGGGCAGATATCTCGCGACTTCGGCTGACGACGTTGGAGGAATATTACCACAGGTTGCCTACGACCCCATTGTCAGCAACCACACACGCACAAGTCAGTCATGACCACTCGGATTGAGTTTCCATCTTCCTTCGAGGAGCAGTCACGCTTACTGCTACATAGATCACCCCATCATCCTACCACCCAGACACCTATGCCGCTATCATAGGGCTACCGAACAACAGTCGGCACTATGGCCGATAGACAGAATCAATTAGGCAAAGACAGTGCGGACGACTCCGACTCTCGCACTTCGTCAGTGCCACTCCTCGGCGAGGGTTTTGCCGAGAATGGAACCCGCCCAAAGGACGAAGCGGAGCCAGAGAGTGCAGAGATTACAGAATTGGATACGAAGACCGGGAAACGCAGATTCTGGGGTTTGGGCAAGAGGAAGGAGGAGGATAAGACCAAGAAGAAACGTGAATCTGGTTTGACCAATACTTCATCTACACCATCAATGGCACAAGCTCAAAAGGGCACGATGCGTCCGGCATCTCCTCTTCCCGGAATTGGCAGCGTCCCTGTGCTCGCCAATACCATGTCATATCCATATGCTGCTCCTCCTTCACCGGGAATGAATCTGCGTTCGTCCTCACCCGCACCTCCATCACCAGCATCTTCACAGATTTTCGAGCGGAATGTGCAGGATGAAGGACTCGCGCAGCGAGAACAGCCACAGATTCCCGGCCATATCACTACAGAAGACCACATCCCTCCAGTCTTGGATGCTTCGTCCGAAGCCATCACCAATGACAATCTTGACCCAGACGACGTGGAAATAGTCATGCACTCGGCGCATCAGCCAGCTGCCATTACCGTATCTGGAACTGGCTCGAGCGACCAAGTCGCAGGTATATCATGGCCCGACGACCTAGTTGCTCACCCAGACAATGACGATGCTGCATCGAATTATGGTGCACTAGACTCCACCGATGTTAGGAGGCTCAGCTTCATATCCTTTGCCGACGTTGTCCATGCCGAACAGACTGAACATCCAGGCGGTGTGGCCCAGGGCACAATCAGTCCTGTGGTCTCACACAATCGTTCCCCGTCCCCTATGCGCTCACCCCTATCTTCTCAAGGATTAGGAGGCTCGCCAGTGATGAGTGAAACCATGTCCTCCCGAGGACTCGAGACTTCACCCAATCGAGGCGGGAAAGGGCTAGGAAGCCCTTTACCAGGCCATAGTCCCCCAGCTGGGGGTGAATTGACCATCGAGACTATGAGACAAGCGTTACGAAAGACTGGGAGTGGGGACTTGAGCGGTGCGAGGAGTGCGCCATTGAGCGCGACTGGTGGGGAGGACGGTACCTTCGAGCACTCTTTCAAGTGACTCACGGGTTTTGAAGCTGTTATTGCGTAATGGCCCGAGGTAAAGCAGAGGTTTCAGGCAATGGAAGGAGGGGATATGCAATTGCTTTGAAATTACCTGTTTGTTTCAGCGATCATATATTGATGATTTGCGGGTATGTTGCATCGGGACCAACCGGCAGTTGAATGGACGAGATCTGGTTGGAGATGATACTGGCGCATGAGCGCATGGAATCTTTGCAGGCATTTCTATGCGAGAGTTGTAGAGTCTCCTGAACATCAATACGTAGTCACTCAATTATGCTATAAATATCCAAAGCATTCTTATTTGTGGCTGAAGGCCGCCTTCGGATGTCATTTGTATACACTAGAGGCCATCCAGAATCTCGGTGGCACTTCGGCGGCTGTTCGACCTCACCACATATATTGGAAGAGGACTACCCCTACACAAACGCTTGATTGCAGTTTTACTATTTCATGAATGCCACCTGGATCTACTACTGGTGCTACTTACAAAAGCGGCTTACCGAAATCCACATAAATCTGATCACACTGCACTACTGAAGCTGCTTTGACCTTGTTTACGGAACAAAGCCATAGATGAATCAGAACAGGGAGATTGTACAGCGCAAGGCCCTTCTAGATGTATAGGCTGCGATTCATTTGACCATCCTTCGAACTGTACGCTGCTACCCGAGGCCATTAATCTCCTCAGGCTCAATGATTCTGAGAGCTTCGTTACTCGTCGCCCGCAGCTCGGAATACCCCTCATCTTTATAGCTACGATTACCTCCTGTCCCGCCATTGCGTCGCACCCCCAGGTCCTCATAAAGGCTTACCGATGATACCAGGGGCTACAAAATAGTGGAGCGGGAGGCAGCAGCGGCAGCTTCGACATGGAAGCAAGGCCGGAAAGAAAGCGGCGGGATAATCACAAGCGTCTCTCTGGAATTTTTCTGGAGGAGGAAACCCTTCGAGATATTCAGCGATGGACGAGTAAGAAAACTCCATCGAGGGAAAGGCAAGCGGATGCCAAGAGTGCCAACGAAGCCAAGTCCACACACGTAAGGGCGGGTACAGCTGAACCGGCTACAGTCCTACGTTCTGGAGCCCCTCTGCCAATCTCAGCCTTCAACCTCTCAAGAAGCTCGTCGCCTGCACTATCTGCAAGTCCACGGCCACGGTCTCGGGCGGCTGCTCCTCAACCACGCCGTAATGATTCCAGTCATGCCCAAATCGGTAGTAGAGAGTCTCACTCTAGAGCTAGGACTCGGACTCTGGAGGAACGTTCCAGAGAAAAATCCCCTACTTCCGTTCCGGCCAAAAGCCTGCAGCGAGTGGGATCGCTTCAATCGCCTCCAACTCAAGGAACCCACGACGACCACCCTTCTACCTCTATTGGGTTTCCCTCCATCATACCCTCTCCTTCTCAAGAGCTAGAGCCCCGTGCATATCGACAGCGGCCACATATGTCTCGGCCGTTATCACCCATAAGAAACCCCATAGCCGCCAAGGGTCCCGGTACCCCATTGTCAGCTAATTCTACTGATGCTAAGAAAATCCTGCAGCTGATGAAGACGACTTGCGGCAGGATGCAGGGAGTGCTTTCTTTCCGAGCTACGGCTATCAGCACGTGGGCGTCAGGCTATTGTGCGATCAATGTAGCTTCCGGCAGTCTAATCTATCAGACCAAAGGAGAAGTAACTCTTGCCAAAACGCTGATTACCGACCTCCGAGGATGTCAGGTGAGGACGTTGTACGATGCCGAGAGCAAGTCAACTTTTCTGGACGTATCTACCCGGAGGGCTAGTATGGGTATTCACCTGCGACCACACGTTCCCGAGACATTTGACTCGTGGCTTGCAGCTCTGCTCTGCTGGCAACCCATCCGACCCAAAGGTGTCCAAAACAAAATGACCAAACCGCCGGAATCACACATTGCCGAGCGAAAGCTAGGCGATCGCAAACGCAACTCTGGAAGCTCTCAATCTAAGGATGCCTCCATCATCAAAGTTGGCAAAATGCTGATGTGGGACAAAGATTCTCGCACCAGAATGACTTCACCACCTCCTGGTCCCCGGAGATTCTCTACGTTCAGACCACTCAAATCGACGTCGAAGAATTGGCGCAAGGTTTCATGCACTCTCCAGGAGAATGGCCATTTCAAATTGTTCTCGGAACCTGAGTCTAGTCTGGAGGCTATCATACCGCTGTCCGCACTGTCAAGGTGCGCTATACAACGTCTGGACACTTCCGTTCTGGATGATGAATTCTCTCTTGCCATATACCCTCAATATACGTCGACCGCTTCTTCCCTACCCGCAATGCAGACAACATATCTCTCTCTGGAATCTCGCGTTCTGTTCGAGGTTTGGTTCGTCCTCTTGCGAGCTTTTACAATACCAGAGCTTTATGGTCCGGAAACGATCCCTGTTGATCCCCAATCTGGAGCCTTAGATGCTGCAACAGTGACACCGAAACCTCCAAATACAGATATGTTCCGTGTTGAGCGACAGCTTTCATTACGAATCATAGAGGCAAAGGTCTATTCTGCTGGTGGGGAGTCTTCACATAGCTCAAGCACCGAAAGACCCTCTAGCAATAGGGATACTGTATCCGGTAACTACTACGCGGAGATACAGCTTGATGGCGAAATCAGAGCCAGAACAGCCATAAAGAAAGAGACAAGCAATCCGTTCTGGCGGGAAGACTTCGAATTTGCTGACCTTCCACCTGTATTATCCAGCTCTGTTATCGAATTGAAAACCAGAAACCCGGGCCAGAAGGATTGGACTCTGGCTCGTGCTCCATCCGATCTCGAGAAGGGAAACATGGTCCCGTCTTCGATCGATGGTGATATCGAGGTTTCTCCTCTCGATCTTATCTACGGCACGGTCGATATTCGGCTGGATGATGTTGAAAGAGCAACCGATACTGAAAGATGGTGGCAGATCGTCAATGAGCAAGAAGAGAATGTTGGCGAGGTTCTTATGAAAGTCCGAATAGAAGAAGTGGTCGTGCTCATGGGCCGAGACTACGCTCAAATATCCGAACTACTTCACGCCTTCTCGAACAACTTGACCAACCAAATCACCCAGATAGCTCATATTGAATTAAAGAGACTGTCCGAGATCTTGTTGAACATATTTCAAGTATCGGGTCATGCCAGCGCGTGGCTGATGGCGCTTGTCGAAGAAGAGATCGACAACATTCATAAGGAGACGCCAATGTCTAGGTTCCGGCATGGTCGGCGCATAGCTTCCAATGACTCGTATGAGTCAAGTGTCGAGAGGGAGATTTTTGTTCGAGACATGGGGAAGAACGCGACAGTCGAAGCCAATCTCTTGTTCAGAGGCAATTCGCTACTCACCAAGGCTCTGGACTCGCACATGCGGCGCCTTGGGAAGGAGTACTTGGAAGATACTTTGAGCGAGAAGATGAGAGACATCGAAGAAAGCAATCCAGATTGTGAAGTTGACCCGAACCGTGGGAGAAGCGCAGAGGACTTACAGCGCAATTGGAGGAACCTCATCGCGTTGACCGAGAATGTGTGGCGATCGATCGCTACGTCCGCAGGTCGATGTCCTCCTGAATTACGCATCATCATGCGTCGTATCAGAGATTGTGCGGAAGATCGATATGGTGACTTTCTCAGGACGGTCACCTACAGTAGCGTTTCCGGCTTTCTCTTTCTCCGCTTCTTCTGCCCTGCTGTCCTCAATCCCAAGCTGTTCGGACTTCTCAAAGGTATGGTCGCGATCCTCCGGCCTCGGTAGAGGTCACCTTTTTGACGATGCTGATATGTCGACAGATCATCCTCGACCCCGTCCACAACGAACCCTTACTCTTATCACGAAGACCCTGCAGACGCTTGCTAATATGAACACTTTTGGCAGCAAAGAGCCTTGGATGGAGCCCATGAACGCCTTCCTGACAAATCATCGCCAGGAGTTCAAGAATTTTGTTGATGACATCTGCGACATTAGCTCAGAACGGGCAACGTCAGCGATACCACCCTCCTATGCCACACCCATTACCATCTTAAGCCGTCTACCAGGCACCAGTAGGGAAGGCTTCCCAAGTCTTCCATATCGAATTGATCAAGCTCGGGAATGCGCGAACTTAGTGGATGTCTGGCTTGATGCTCGATATGAATATGAGAGTGGTATGGAATGGGGCCAGGAATTGAAGAAGTTCGACGCACTTTGCGAAGCATCCCGCGAAAAATCGAAGCTATGTCTTACACGGGCCGAGCAAGCTGAAAGGCCAAGCGGCATCCTGGAGCCCAAATGGGAAGAGCTGGTAGAGCAGATGGGACGTAAAGCTCGTTTCAGAGAGACGAACGGCCACAGCTCATCCAATACTCCCACGAGGGAAGGGAGCTCACGCACAGTAAACAGCAGTGCTTCAAGCCTAGCAGATGGCTACTTCAGCCATAGCCATGCCGTTCGCAGCTCTCCGGCCCCATCTCGCTTCACCATGACCCGCTCTCCGCATTCCCCACTGTCACCAGATTATCCCAACACCGACGACACAGGCTCAGAGATAGCAGAAACCCCTCCAGGCTCCTCATCTGGCGTCTGGGACCCAGGCGTCCCCGTCTCTCCTCTGGAAAATGGCCTGCACCATCCCTCAGAGATCGACGAATCCGATATCGATATCGAGAACAACTCCGACCTCGTTGGTTCTAGCATCTACTCCCTCACCTCCACCAATTCTAAACGTGATAGCGCTGCTACGGCTAAAGGGGTACCGGTATCCACTCCCATAAAATCCCACGGCCATAGGAAGGGACCCCGGAGCGCGTACAGTCTTCGCCATTCCTCCGAGCGAGCTGATATCTCCAAATCAATTACTAAATCTACTGGAACCAGCAAGCCAGCTAGCAGAGACGGCAAAGCTGAAAAACCGGGTCCAGTGAGGAGTCTATATCGGTTGAACACCAATTCGGCCAGTCAGCAGTCCATGGATACGGTCAGTTCGACGCCCAAGAGTCCAGGGAGTAGAGATGGCAAGGGTGAGAAGGAGGGTTTCTTCAGGAGGGGGGTACTGAGGAAGAAGACGAAAGATAGGGAGAGAGACGATTGAGAAGACGTAGTGGGATATCAGCACAGCCTTTGTGGAACGAGCAAGCAAGGATGACAAGAGTGTGACTGTTGTTTTATTAGCAAGGGTGTTCGTCCTTTGATGCATTGATGTGCGGCGTTTCAAAACAATAGGGTGGCATTCAGCGTATTCATTTCACCTTGTGACCTCCAGCATATACAATGATGAACATATCAAAACAAGAACATTTGCACCAGCCTTCAAAGACAACGTGATACAACGGGGTTAGATATTGGTGGAAGCAACAAGTCTGCACGGTAATAGAATGAAAATGTTGCTCACTAGCACAGAGGACCTTGATATCAACCCTCGCCCTCGACAATCACCTCTTCTTGTCAGTCCTAAAAAACTATGTTGGTACGAACTAAGTGCGTTCTCCTTGCAAGGTCAAAGACCTCGGCTCTAGAACGAAGAGAAATTGAGGGTGCACCTTGAAGACATACGAATTACCAAATTTGCAAGCTTTTCGACGCAATACAAGAGTAGCGCCTTTTGACTGGCAATCCGAGCCCACCGTCAACGCGATCAACAAATTTACCATGGTCAACCATCCCGTGCAGGAACGAGATGTTTACAGCATTCGCCCGCAGATGCTGCACGGGCGCAAGGCTGGCTCAATCGCGTTTTTCTATCTATCCAATCCTGCTTGGTCGAACCGTTGTAAACCAGGACGGCGTCTCAATTCGTAGCCTCACTTTGTAAAATGTTAGTCCTGATGGCTCTGGGCTCAAGGTTCGAGCAAGACCATTCATCCCCGAATATAACTCCAACGAATCTGTTCATACAAACAGTCCCACACGTTTCTACACCATACCGACTATTTCAAAGCCAGGCAGACTACAGCTCTGAGCTTCTTTCGTCCCTGACCACCACATTCCCAGTCTATTCCTTTGAGGCGTCTTGCTACTTCTCTCTCGACCATGGCGCCTCAACTAGATGGCTACTTCAAGCAGTGAGTGTCTAATGTGACGAATACTCGGATTGGAGTGTCGCTGATCGAACGATCTATAGAGTAGACAAGTTAGCAGAAACATTTATCGACCGTCAGTCCTTGCCAAACTGGCATCGATGTTGTACCGCCTACTGATCCTCGTCTAGGCCTCCGCAAAGCCGTAGCCATTCCCTCTGTCTCAGCAGACGATGAGCGCCGACCAGATGTCGTCAAAGTTAGCCACCCCCTCCTCCCTCTCTCTAATACAACCACTAAGCACTCCCTCATCCTAGATGTCTGAATTCCTCGTCCACGAACTCCAAACCCTGGGTGCCCACGTCGAGTCCCGCCCCCTGGGCCTCCAACCGGGCAAGAAATCACTCCACCTTCCCCCAGTCATCGTCGCCCGCTACGGTTCCTCTCCCTCTAAACGCACCATCCTCCTCTACGGCCACTACGACGTGCAGCCCGCCTTAAAAGAAGATGGCTGGGCCACCGAACCCTTCACCCTCTCCATCGACAGCAAAGACCGCATGTACGGCCGCGGCAGCACTGACGACAAAGGCCCAGTCCTAGGCTGGCTGAACGCTATCCAGGCCCACCGGGAAGCGAGCATCGAGTTGCCTGTTAATCTGCTGATGTGTTTTGAGGGAATGGAGGAATATGGCTCTGAGGGTCTCGACGATTTTATAGAGAAAGAAGCCAAACCTGGGGGTTTCTTCGAGAAAGCGGACGCAGTTTGCATCAGCGACAACTACTGGCTCGGCACCGAGAAGCCTTGTCTGACATACGGCCTGCGCGGGTGTAATTACTACAGCATCAGCATCCATGGCCCGGGGCAAGACCTGCACTCTGGAATCTTCGGCGGGGCGGCTCAAGAGCCCATGACGGACCTCACGCGCATACTGGCCAAGCTCGTGGACACGGACGGCAAGATCCAGATCCCCGGGATCAATGAAATGGTCGCCGGGTTGACCGAGGACGAAAAGGGGTTATATGGGGGCATATCCTACACCATGGAAAACCTGCACGAATCCCTCGGCAGCACCACCGGCATCTTCTCCGACAAAGAATCCACACTAATGGCGCGCTGGCGGTACCCCTCACTCAGCATCCACGGGATCGAAGGCGCCTTCTCCGCGCCCGGGGCCAAAACAGTCATCCCCGCCAAAGTCATCGGCAAATTCTCCATCCGCACCGTACCGGACATGTCCTCCGCCGCCGTCGACGCCGCCGTCTTCGCCTACATAAAATCCGAGTTTGCGAAGCTGCACTCGAAGAACACCCTCGACGTGGCCCTTCTCCACTCGGGGAACTGGTGGGTCGCCTCCCCTAAACACTGGAACTACACGGCCGCCGGCCGGGCCGTGGAGAGCGTGTTCGGGGTGCCCCCCGACCTGACGCGCGAGGGCGGGAGTATCCCCGTGACGTTGACGTTTGAGAAGGCCACGGGGCGGAATGTGCTGTTGTTGCCCATGGGGAGTAGTACCGACGCGGCGCATAGTGTGAATGAGAAGTTGGATCGGAGGAATTATGTCGAGGGGACCAAGTTGTTGGGGGCGTATTTGCATTTTGTTGCTGAGGAGGGGGTGTGATGATTCGGAAGGGGGTTTTAAGGGGGGGGGAAGGTTTGGATGAGGATGATGAGATATGCCTGGTATGAGAAACGGAGAGCGGGCGTTGAAGTTATTAGGAAGTAGATTCGAGGGATGAGGTATAAGTGAGATGATGACTGGAAATGAGTCTCATTCCTATATCACATCCTACCCTCCTCGAACATCGACCAAGGGGTCTCTTCCTCCCAAGTAAAATATCCTAACCTTCACACCGTCAACCAAAATCAACAGATACCCTGCTCTAGAAATCCTCCTTGGCGCGAAATGGTATACCGGGGATGAGATGATAGCCCCATCCGATCCAATCCCATTCCATTTCCACAAAAAAAAAGGAAAATAGAAAAAAGAAAAAAAAAAAGAGACCTCCCGTGGGTCCGAACCGGGGATTTTGTGCCACCGGAGAAAAAAATCTCCATCCAAAACGCCGAGGTATCACCCCATCCCAGCCCCAATCCAAACGCCAAAACCCCACCCAATCCCCACCAAACCTCAAGGCGTCCCCGCAGCATTCTCATCCCCAAACGGCCCCTCCCCCCTCCTCTCCCTCGGCATCACCACCCGCTCATCCCCCCCCATCAACTCCCGCTTCCAGTCCCCCGCGCTGCCTAGACTCCCCAGCCCACCGTGCCTTGCCTCCTTGCTCGCTCTCCTGGTCGCTTCCTGGATGATTTGGTTGAGGCTGCCGGAGCGTTTGTGCTGTTTTTTTCGATCCGGGGAGAGCGGGGGGTTGTTGTTGGTGTTGGTGGTGGGAGGGGAGGGGGATTTGTTGTTGGGGGGGGAGCGGAGGTCCGGGGCTGAGGAGTTGGGGAAGGGTTTGGAGGGGGGAAAGTAGGGTTTTGGGTCTTGGTTTTGGGTTGGGCGCATGAGGGGGTTTTCTTCTGGGGTGGGGGAGTCGTCGTCTGAGGAGGAGTTGTCGTCGAAGGTGGAGGAGTCGGCGTTGTGGCGGGGGGAGGAGTTGGCAGGGGAGGGTCGGCGGTCGGGTTTGGGGGAGTGGGTGGGTTTGATTTGGGAGGCGATGTTGTTGGATGAGGCGGCGTTTTTGATGGCTGTGGTGGCGAGGTTGTTGTTTGAGGGGGCTTTGGTCACCGTGACGGCTTTGGGTACGCCGAGGCGGGCGACGATGGGGCTGATAGTTTTGTTCATGGGGAAGTGGCGGGAACGGTCGATGATTGGGACTGGGGGGGTGGCGGAGCGGGGAGTACCCATTAAGGGACTGTTTTTGCCGTTGGACTTTACGGCGACGGGGTTGGCTTTGCCGCGGATGGCGGTTTGGGCTGGTAAGGTGTTTACGACTGCGCTGCCGCGGTAGGCGGTGGATGGGACGCTGCCTCGGTCGATGCTACGACGCATGCTGGACCGAGCGTAGGAGTCTCGGTCGACGGTGTAGTCTGAGTAGGTGGAGTCTCGGAGGTCGCTGGGCATGAAGAAATGTTGGTCTTGTTGATGTGGGAGGTTGGTGGTGGAATGGGCGGGTACGAAGGAGGGGATCGGTGGTACTGGTGGGATGAGAGCAGGCGCTTCGCCTGTCCTGTTCGTGACTCCGGGAATGTACGCGATTTGGATGACGTTAGAGGCTCTGGTCAGCACGGTCGAAGCTATCGATCGTACAGACTGCATCGAAGCGCGGGGTCGGCTTGCGATGTCTTCACCACCCTTTTCTGACTCGGCCTCTTGCCAGACGTCTTCATCGAATTGCTGTCTCCGCTTCTTGATGCAAAATCTCCAGACCAAGAATGTCATCAGACACACGACCGCGATACCTCCAACCACGCCGCCTGCAATGGGACCGGCTGGTGAGGGAGGTGACGACTGTGGTTGATCGGACCCGTTGATTGGTGCACACCAGCTCTTTGGACATCCACAACCTCCACTTGTGAGAGCGCATACTGCCCCCGCATCGCATGCTGGGCAGGGTGGAGGTTGAGGTGGGCAGTCGGCACATCTTTTGAAGAGGCTCATTGGGCTGGAAAAATCGGCCTCTAGAATTCTTGTCAGCTTCAATCTCGTCATTGCAAAATTTAAGCACTCACCAAACCGGCCTAGGCGACCAAAATCCATATCCATTTCTGCTGGATTGCCGACAGCAGATTTGGAGTGTGTGCAGGCTGTCTCTGATGGAGTGGACTCGACGCCTTTCGATCAGCCTGGGTGTATGATTCGGTGGAAACGGTCTTGCGATGCGAGTAAAGCGAGGACTGTGGAGCGAAACGAGTGTATGGCCCACGCAGAGGCTGCTAAGATGGCCGTTGAGTGTTGATTCTGAGTCGTCCTTGTCTCTAGCCAATATCGGGTAGGAGACTCGTGTATTTCGAACAAAGAATCTCAGTCCAATGGTACGGGGTGATCTTGGTTGAATTGTGTAAACGAGTGACTGTCGAGTCGCCTTTTACTGCAGCAAGACTGGGAGATGTCAAGGTGGTCGACCTGGCTTGTGGTGGCTGTCACTTGGAGCGGCGCGGTCGCAAGTGGTCCCCTTTTTGCAATCTCCACGATCACCTGAAGCAGCCACCCAGCTCTTCTAGCATGATCGAGCGAAGCTATAGTGATCGTCTGTATCAAATTGGTCGTTTTGTAATGGGCAAAGGTGTCAGAGTTGACGTTTGATGTTGAGGGTGGTAGAAATAAAAATTGCACGCAGTTGGAGGTTGGGGGGGGAGTTGGGTGATGTTCAGGGCAGGAATTGGGGGGGAATTGGGGCTTTGCTAGCAGAGATTAGGCATGAGGCGTGGTCGGAGAGCAAAAAGGTTGGGCCATCTTTGGTGTGGGAATTGATTGAATTGATTGGCCTCTTATCTCACTCAGGTCGGCTTAGATCTTTAGAGCCAAGTTGACCGTCGCTCGCCCGAAATTACCTATAATGCTTTATACGAGCCTCTCCCCTCGTCCCTTTCTCTGTACCAGGCCCTATCCAGTCGTGCCAGTCTCTGTCTGATCGGTGCGTCCGTGATTCGGTGCAATTCACCCTGTTCGAACTTCATGATCCATCTTCGCCATCTTCCTCGGCTCCAACTCCAAGCGCAAATTCCAATCCACTTCATTGCATACATGCGCTCCAGTTTCTCCGCCTTCCCCACCTTGTATCCCTGTTTCAATCTCCGTAACCTATTAAGAATTTGCCCTTGCCTACATGCGTCCCTACCTATTCTTGGTGGAGGGAAGGAACACGGCTTGCTACTCAACTAGATAGACCCACTTGATGGCCACAAAATTGTGCTCGAGGCTCATTCCATGTCTTTGTCTGCCTGGACACAGTCTTCTTGGTTTCCAGCCGCTGCACTCAAGACTGACAGAGACAAAAGCTACCTAACATATGCGAGGAAAAAATCCACCAGAAAATGAAATCTCGTCGAGCGGTTCGAATCAGGGTTGTTTGTGAAGGCCTGAGTGATGCCCTGAACATGCTACACTCCCAGGGCATGAATAGCACCAAATGATGATGCAGTGCAGTGATACTCAGTGCCACGCGAATGACGGTTCCTGGTACCACTTCTTGCAGAATGGAAAGTCAGGAAGCAAGCAGATCTCTGAAAGTCGCTGCACAAGCACGAAAAGGGAGGCTCGATACTGATTCGAGAATGAGGTGAATGCCCACAGATTTTGGTGCGAGGAAGAGATGGTGGTCAACGTTACTAGGCATAAGTACATGGGACTCCCATTTTTTATGATGAATAGAAGTGGTCATATCAATAGTTCATTGTGAAGAAGGAGAATAACATCATGTCTGTCCAAGACACCACTTTTGAGAATGATCTCGTGGTACACACAATGATGTATGGCATTTGCGAAGGAGAGCACAGCATGAAAATCATACCACAGTACGTAGACAACGTAAAATTTTGATCCCAACGTCTTCCTTTAGCCCCAGTGAGCAGACGGCGAGGGAGCTGGAAGACGCACAGCCTGGTGGACAGGCCAGAAGCGAAAACTATTTTTGGCCATTGTTACGGGCGACCCAGCCACAGGTGGCACTAGGACTCGTAAGACATTGGATCCTAGATCAGTAAGAACAAAGGAAAAGTTGGGCAAGTGCGTGGAGACTGCTTGTGTATGTATCCTTCAATGAGCGAGGAGAAACCTTTTCTTGCATTTATGTAGATGGGTGTTGGCTCTTCCACGGTTCAGGTTGAAAGTTGACAATTGAAAGTTGAAACAGCAAAGCCTCTTATGTGCGCGGGGATCAGGAGGATATCTTTCCTGTTGCATCGGTCTGGTTGGTGGTTTGATTGGTGGAGCGCCACACCTTACAATACCGTATCTTTCCGTTGCATCAACTAAACCCTGAATCTCACCAAAAACGTCCGAGTAACCCCTAAATTAACAACTCCCTCCTCAATTAACAGTACTTGTGATATACTCCCTATACTCCCTATCCTCAAACATACCCTGCTATGGCGTAAACCCTTTCAGAGAAACAATTCAGCTGAGACCCAGCCCTTCAGACTTTCTCCCATCTTCGGCCGTGTCTTCACTGGCTTTGTTCCTTTTACGGCGAAAGGCGGCTCCTATCCTACCTCTCTGCTCCCGCTTGCGAGGACTAACCTTCAAGAACCCCAAATTGATAGCAGGCCTTCCAGACAATGGCCTATCAAGGATCTCAGGGTGAAGGGTATGATGAAGGGCACCGCCTACATGACCTGGGCCCCGGCAGCGTAAGGCATCAATCTCCTGCAGCCCCTGCTCTTCTGCTAATACCTCTTTCAGCAATATCACCTTCCTCCGCGCAATGACTCGGATGAAGAAGATGAGCGGGCACTGCTACAACATGGCCAAGGTCCGTTCAGCGGGCCGTTTGACGAGCCCCATGCCGGAATGGTTACTCCCCCAATCAGACCTGCCTCGAATTACACCTTATCAGAATCCTATGTTGGAGACCAGAAAACTCCGGCTCCCCCCTATAATGGCTACCATGGAGACAACTACAGCTCTTCTCTCGATGACCATACATATGCCTTTGGCGTCCCTGGGCGAGCGCCATCTCCTTATGAGCGAAGTGACAGTGGGTCGACAGAAGCGTGGCGGCAAAGACAGGTTCCTGGCGCAAATGGCTTGAAGAGATACGCAACAAGAAAAGTCAAGCTCATCCAGGGCAGTGTGCTCAGCGTCGACTATCCTGTGCCCAGTGCCATCCAGAACGCAATTCAAGCCAAGTATCGAAACGATTTAGAAGGTGGCAGCGAGGAATTTACGCACATGAGATGTGAGAATTTATGGTGCAAAAGACTAGAGCACTACTGACTCTGACCTAGACACTGCTGCAACTTGTGATCCCAACGAATTTACTCTGAAGAATGGCTACAACCTTCGGCCTGCAATGTATAACCGCCACACGGAACTTCTCATCGCTATCACCTACTATAACGAAGACAAGGTGCTGACCGCACGTACTTTGCACGGAGCCATGCAAAACGTGCGGGACATAGTCAATATCAAGAGGACCGAATTTTGGGACAAGGGCGGACCGGCTTGGCAGAAAATTGTGATCTGCCTTGTATTCGATGGGATTGATCCCTGCGACAAAGGCACTTTGGACATACTGGCAACAGTAGGTGTCTATCAGGATGGAGTAATGAAGAAAGATGTTGACGGAAGAGACACTGTGGCTCACATTGTGTGTGGAACCTAAGCTATCGTGAGGATTATTTGCTGATCCCATCGCAGTTCGAGTACACGACACAGCTCTCCGTCACTTCGAATCAGAAACTCATTCAACCTCACGATGATGGTCCGACAACGCTTCCCCCTGTGCAAATGATGTTGTGCCTCAAGCAGAAGAACAGCAAGAAGATCAATTCTCACCGATGGCTTTTCAACGCGTTTGGACGCATCTTGAATCCAGAAGTCTGCATTCTATTAGACGCCGGAACCAAGCCAGGAACGAAGTCTCTGCTTGCTCTGTGGGAAGCTTTCTACAATGACAAGGACCTTGGTGGTGCTTGTGGTGAGATTCATGCCATGTTGGGTCCTGGCTGGAAAAAGCTCTTGAACCCACTTGTTGCGGCTCAAAATTTTGAATACAAGATCAGTAACATCCTCGACAAACCGTTGGAGAGCTCCTTTGGTTACGTTAGTGTGCTTCCTGGTGCCTTCTCCGCTTACCGCTATCGTGCTATTATGGGTCGGCCACTCGAGCAGTACTTCCATGGGGACCACACTGCAGCTAAGCTCAACAAGGGAAAAGGTATCGAGAACATGAACATCTTCAAAAAGAACATGTTTTTGGCCGAGGATCGAATCTTGTGCTTCGAGCTTGTTGCCAAAGCCGGCAGTAAGTGGCATTTGACCTACGTCAAAGCCTCCAAAGGAGAAACAGATGTACCGGAAGGTGCACCGGAATTCATCGGACAACGACGAAGATGGCTCAACGGTTCGTTTGCGGCAAGTATATATTCCTTGATGCACTTCTATAGGATGTACAAGAGCAGCCACAACATCATCCGCATGTTCTTCTTCCACATTCAGATGCTGTACAACATCTTCTCTGTGATCCTTGGGTGGTTCGCATTAGGTGAGTGGAGATTACATTTCAGTCAAATGTTGCAATTACTAATCTCATACTGCAGCATCGTTCTGGCTCACGACCACCGTCATTATGGATCTCGTTGGTTCTCCAGGTTCATCAAACGACAACAGAGCCTTCCCATTTGGCAACACCGTAACTCCTATCGTCAATACCATACTGAAGTACATCTACTTGGCTTTCGTCCTCCTCCAATTCATCCTTGCTTTGGGTAATCGACCTAAAGGGTAAGCAATACTTTGTCCTCCATCTCGATGACGTTTACTAAAAGGTCCTAGTTCGAGATGGACATATATCATATCGTTCGTTGTATTTGGCGTCATCCAAGCTTACTTGGTGGTGTTGTCGCTGTTCTTGGTCGTTCATGCTTTGTCGGGGAAACAACAAGTAGAAATCGATACCAAGGATGGCTTGCATGCATTCTTCAATACGTTCTTCAACTCGTCAAGCTCCGGAATCATCCTCATCGCCTTGGCAGCGACTTTCGGACTCTACTTTGTCGCATCGTTCATGTATTTGGATCCTTGGCACATGTTCACCTCCTTCCCACAATTCATGTTGACCATGTCATCATACATCAACATCCTCAATGTATATGCCTTCAGCAATTGGCATGATGTGTCTTGGGGAACCAAGGGGTCGGACAAAGCGGACGTCCTTCCATCCGCGCAGACGACAAAAGCCGGCGATGGGAAGGCAGCTGTGATCGAGGAACCCGATAAACCTCAGGCTGACATCGACAGTCAATTCGAGATTACAGTCAAAAGGGCGTTGACACCGTATATCGAGCCTGTGGAAATTACGAAGAAGACATTGGAGGATTCGTACAAGAGTTTCCGAACGAAATTGGTGATTGCTTGGATTTTTTCGAACGCTCTTCTTGCGGCTGTCATCACGAGCGACAGCTTCGACAAGTTTGGATTGTCTGTGAGTTTTTATTTTCTGATCTTGTTGTATTGCCAGAGGCACTGACAGCCTCCACAGAGCGGTCCTAACCTCCGAACTGCCCATTTCTTCCAAGCATTACTGTGGGCCACAGCAGGCTTGTCAATTATACGTTTCATTGGATGCTGTTGGTTCTTGGGCAAGTCGGGGCTGTTGTGCTGCTTCAACCGGAGATAAAGCGCAGGGAGATCAGTGGCGAGTGTAAAGCATTGCGAGGACCTTTGACATTTTGGAGATCTCACACAGTCATGCCTGGTAGTCTCGGCGTATAGCATTTTGTAATTGTGGTGAAGGGTCTTTAAATTTACGGCCCAAACATAGTCGCCAAAGGCATGAACAAACCGTTACTGCTTATTTCTTCATTATAGCTCTCTGAAATTTTCTTCGGTCAAGGGTAGTATGTACCTTGAATTGTTGGCTTAGGAGATTTCAATTGCTCTATCTACCTAGGAATACAGGCTCATCTATATACTCGGCTGATCAATCTAGGCCCTATAGATAATAAGGTATTTAATAGAGCTGATATACCCTGAGTATAGCCCTTGTTGTTCGGTATATAGCCTGGCTAACAGTAATCCTAAAATTACGATACGCTAGACCTGATTTAGCTTAGTATTATTAGAGAGACTGCCCTAATTATTTTCTAATATTCTTTTTCAGGTTTCGCAGTAGCTTCTAAAATACTATTAGTAAATAGTCTATTAAGCTCTATACTTCCTCTTTTGCCTTCCTAGGCCAGCTTTAATAGCTAGAATATATATTTTAGGCTTGTTATTATTATTAGCTTCGTCAGAGGATTTACTGCTATTTTTTTTAATAAGGATCTAGTTTATAGCTATATCTTTATTCTATACCAACTCCTTTACTTTATAATACCGAAATCGTATATACTTCGTTTTGGGGTATATTATAGGGTTTTCGGCTAAATTAATTGCTAATTTATTATCTAGGTTTATTTTTATAATTTTTATATCTCTTTTATTATATCTAAGTTCCTAGAGCAAATCCTTGAAATATATAGTTTCTTTATACGCTTCTGATATAGCAATATATTCAGCCTTAATCGATAATATAGCTACGATTAGCTCCTGCTTAGACCTCTAGCTAACCGGTTTATTAACTAGCTTAAAAAAATATCCTGCTATTAATTTATTATTATTAATATTATCGTACTAGGAAGAATCGGAGTAGGCCTGGAAAGTCCTATTGTATATATAGCTTAACTTAAATACTATTCCGATCTCAATCGTATTAGTTAGATATCTTATTACCTATTTTACTATTATATAATAATTATTTATTAGCTATATAAGGTACTTGTTCAAACGATATATTACAAAACTAATATCGGGCCAGTTTATTCTAGCTACCCAATTTAGGGCCCTGATAATAAATACGAAGTTGTTTTTCAACTTCTTATTAGCAACGTATTTAGGAGGTAGTTATTCCAGTTTTATATTCTTGTTTATAATACTCTTAACGGTATAACAATCCTCTATTCCTAATTGCTTGAGTATCTAGGCGATATAGCCCTTCTAAATAATAGTTATTATACGATTATCGCGATTTCTTGAGATTTTTATTCCTAAATAGAAAGAAATAACTCTTAAATACTTTAATTTAAATTCCTTATTAAGCTAAGCTTTTAATTTGCTTATTGCCTTTTTTGTATACGAAAGTATTAGCAGATTGTCTATATAAGTAGTTACGATCGTTCCTTTATCGTTAATAAAAATAGAGTTATCTTTTTGGAATCGCTTGAAGCCAAAACTCTTTAGCTTTGTTATTAATATTTTTCCCTACTTTTTAAATAATTGTTTGAAATTATATAAAGCCTTTTCCAGATAATATATATTGTTTATATTATTAATATATTTATAAGGCTATTTTATTTATACTTCTTCTTTAAGAGTTGTTTCCAGGAAAGTAGTATCGATATCGGAATATTCTATTTCTATATTATGCTTTGTTCTTAAAGCCAGGAGTACTTTCTAGCTTAAAATTTTTACAATTAATAAGAAAGTAATATTATAATTTACTCCCTCTACCTATTCGAAGTCCTTAGCGACCTATTAGGCTTTATATTTAATAATTTTGCCTTTAATATCTAGCTTAATTAATAGTATTTATCTTCCTAAGAGTACTTTGTATCCTAATAATAATTTCCTAATTTTCTATACCCTTTTGGATTTTATTATATTTAGTTCTGTTTGGAATACTGCTTTTTATTGTTCCTTATCTAGCCCTAAGAGTACTTCTTGTCAATTTTTAAAAGAGATAGTATTTTTGTTTTCGCCTATTTGGGAAATCTATATAGAAGGAAATCCTCCCCCCCTTACTCCTTTTTAAAGATTATAATAATTTACTGATAAATAAGGTCTTATAGACCGTCTTAGTAGGTATTCTAATAATACTAATAGCCCCTAATAAGTTTAAGGAGGTATTTATTATATTCCTGATATCCCTTGCTTATCGTATAAAAATAATATATTATCGGTATAAATTACAATTTCCTTATTTAGCTCCATATTTACTATTTGCTTAGTATTTTGCTCGTTAAAGCTAAGGTTAATTACCTTATTAAGTTTAATATTTTGAATATTAGCTTCCCCAAATCCGTTTTGCGTATTAGGGCTAGGGCTAACTTCCTTATTAATATTAATTTCTTTATTACTCCCTATCTCAGACAAGTACGTCTTTATTGATACTATTTTATCAAAGATAATATAGGCTAAAAGCCTTAATCCTTTAGCTTTTTTATTTTATATTCGATATTGGTTGGAATTATTATTAAATCCTAGGAATCTATACCTAATACCCCGGAATTTGAATTTTTGCTTATAAATATCTTTATTATATACCTAGCAGATATATCCGAATAGCTTTATATAGTTAACGTCTGGTTTCTCTCTAGTTTATCCTTCGTATAGTATTTTTCTATTAAATATTGCTATAAAGAGCCTTTCCCTAATATATATTATAAAATTCAGGGTTTCCCCCCAAAAATCTTTATTCAATCCTGAATAAAATAATACTGCTTTAATTTATTCGAATAATATTCTATTACTTCGTTTAGCGATACTATTTTAATAAGGGCTATATAGTAATATCGGCTCCTATTGAATACCAGCCTAGCTAAGAGTTATTTATACTTACGAACTAATAAATTCTTTTGTACTATCTTTACGCAAATAACCAATAGTATATCCCTTGGTATTGTTCTTCCTGATATAGTCCCTAATACAATTATCGATAGGGCCTGCTTCTCGTAGGGGAAGAAGATAGGTAGTTATTATATTAATATACTTATCAGTAAATATCAAAATATATTTCGTATTACCTTTTGTAGGAGTAATCTTTTTACCTTTAACGATATTTATAAATTATTGCTCGCCTAGAAGTATTGCTTGCTTATTCCTTATTAACTTATAATTAAAAATATAAGATTATTTTCTTATAATACAGGCTTTATATTACTATTCTAGTAATATAATATTTTTAAGCTTATCGTTTTGCTTAATATTTATTCCGATAGTTATTTTTGTTATATTTTTTATTAAAGTTATTCTAATATACCTAAAGTATACATACCAGAGCCTCTATAAGGCTGGAACGTCCTTTGTTCTAACGTTCCTAATATACTTTTGGTATTTTAAAGGAGACTGGGGAATAAAATAATTATTACCTATTTTTTAGTTTGAAAACAACGTTTTCCCTGTCTTATCCCTAATATCAAAAAATTTTCCCCTAAACGATATCGTATATCCTTTCTTAGCCAGCTTTGCTATTGAAATAACGTTATATTGGCTCTCTAGGATATAGTATATATCTATTAGCTCGATTTCTTTATTATTATCAGTTATTATAATAATAAAACCTTTCCTTTTTGTTATTATAATAATATCGTCAATCTTATTAACAGGGTAACTATATATACAATAGGAAATAAAACGCTACCGTTTAGAGTAAATATAGATCTTAGCTCTTAAATCTAAATAAATATCTAATTTTCTAGATGCTTTACGTACCGATCGTATTATCAATACCTTTTTGAGATTAACAGTTATTTTAAAGCTATATACCCTTAGGACCTATCTCGTTTTTTCCTTATTATCTTTAGGGAGGAGTTTCTTATCTTTTGGCTTCTATTAATTAGGACGGAGGTTGCTATTTAAATAATAATATTTTTCCTTCGTATAAAATCCTTTGCAATAAAAATATTTCGGTTTAGTATTTTTATTATTTCCCTTTTTATTATTATTATTATTACTACTTTTTGTTTTCCCCTGCTTTCCAAAGTTCCTTACCTTTAGGGCTTTCGAGGAGCCTTTTTAGCTTCGTTATTTATTATAAGTAAGTACTACCTTAATAATCTCCTCAAAGGTAATATCCCTATTAATATTATTTATAGTTTGAATAATTTGAATTTAGTATAGCTCTATCTTATCCGGGAGACCTTTTAGGAATAAATAAATTAATATTGTTTTATTTATAATTTATATTATTATTGCTAGGCGATTATTCTAATAACGTAGATAGCTAGTATACTCGCTAGTACTCTTGAAAGTAATAAAATCTATATTAATTAAATATTGAACGGTTATATATATAATATAATTATTCTTCTTTTAGAATTTATTCTCCAGAAGCCTTTATATCTTTATAATATCCTTTTTGCTATTAAAGAGGGTTTTAATATATAATTTGTATATCAGAATAATAATAGCTTAAGCCTTCCTATTTATTAAAGGCAGATTATTATTAATATTATTTTTATCTTTATTAATAGCTAACCAGGATCCTTCTTTGATAAGAATAGCTTGTATTTCGGGGACCTAATTATAATAATTAGAGATCCCCTCCAGGATAATTACCTTCCTACGTACTACTTCTATAGCTTGGTATAAAGGTAGATAGGATAATAATATTTATAAATTAAAAACTTAAACGTTTTTCTCCTTATATAAATATACAAATATTAGCCAGGTTTATAACCTGTTAGCTTAAGAGATTTCAATTGCTCTATTTACTTAAAAATATAGGCTTATTTATATACTCAGCTGATCAATCTAGGCCCTATAAATAATAAGGCATTTAATAGAGCTGATATACCCTGAGTATAGCCCTTGTTATTCGGCATACAGCCTGGCTGACAGTGATCCTAGGATTGCGATACGCTAGACCTGATTTGGCTTAGTGCTGCTGGAGAGACTGCCCCAGCCATTCTCCAACATGAATGACATGGAAGGTAGTCGCGTGGCGGATTGCTTACTAGGGCCATGAGTGATGTCTCTTCCAGATTGGTCAATATAACTCACTGCTCTGTACCTTGCTTTGCGCCCCAACGTTGCACACCCGTCTCGTATCCATATCGTACTTGTATCTTCGAACTTGCTGGCCTTCATCCTACTCTTGACTTCTTCGCTCTACAAAACGCTTGGCAGAATATTCGTTGCCACCGTCTACCTGGACCTATAGAAAAATAGGTCACTGACTGTCACTACGACCTATCTTGCCTTTTCCCAGGAAGCAACTACACGCATCCCGTCGCCAAAATGCTGAAAATATGGTCCATGGTCAGTCTCTATGATATCACAAGACTTTGTCAACCCTGTGTCCCCGCCAGGCTGACAATGCTCCTACAGAAACAACAACAACAGAAGGATGAAAATGCAGCAGGAGGAGGACCGAAAAAGAAGAAGGTCACAGCAGCCCAGCTACGGGTCCAGAAAGGTATTCCACAAGGCGTCCAGGCAATCCGCTCGCTTTCGATCTGGCTTTCGTTGACATTCTATTCTCCCCTCCCAGATCTCCAGGAACTCGAAGGGACCCTGGGCAAGACGATGAAAACCACCTTCCCCAACCCCGACGATATACTCAACTTCACACTCACGATCGAGCCGGACGAGGGCATGTACAAAGGTGGAGCCTTTCACTTCAGCTTCGCTATCAACCAGAACTTCCCCCACGACCCGCCGAAAGTGAAGTGCAAGCAAAAAATATACCACCCGAACATCGACTTAGAGGGTAATGTATGCTTAAACATTCTGAGGGAGGATTGGAAGCCGGTGTTGAATCTGAATGCGGTTATCGTAGGGCTGCAGGTACGTGATGGATGGTTGTTGACGGGCCGCAATTACTACAGGCTTTAGATTTCGCGATCATGGGAAAGGGCATAACTGTGGTCTACTGCTAAAACGTCTTTTGTACAGTTCCTTTTCCTCGAACCCAACGCGTCGGATCCCCTTAACAAAGAGGCAGCAGAAGAATTGCGGGGGAATAGGGAGGGTTTCAAGAGAAGTGTACGGACATCCATGAGTGGGGGTGCTGTCAAGCATGAGCAGTACGAGAGGGTCATCACTCGATGACTATCCTCTTCGATTTGAGGATGGGAAGAATGGATGTCTCTGTGCATATGATATGGCGTTTGAGCAAGCATGCATGAAGACAATGATATAGATGATGAGGGTGTCAATACTAGTGTGACATGAGCAGCAATTTCAATACCTATTTCGAACCCCAATCACTGGCTCCTGGGTGTGATTTGCATGATGTTCTGTACCATATGTCCATCTCAAGCTTCCCTGCAGAAATTTTGTGATTATAGGTACTCTTATCTCCAGGGTCGAAGTGTTTTCCAATCAATCTTATAGCCGAGGCCTCCGGGCCGAACCCTCGGATGTCAAACGTACCTGTCTTTATACCCTGCGACACGGGGTTCTATTCTCTACAAATACGAACAGCTATGACCAGAGGCAGTCATTCATTAATAGAAGGGCCCCTAGACATGCTTCCTAGCCTTTCCGACCCCTTCGACGCCCGCAGCGATGTCTACAACGTCGACGCCGAAGCACATCCCCGCGTGGAAAAAACTAGGACTCAAGCTCAAGTATGCCAAGGAAGAGCCGGAAAAGGCCCATACGGCTCATAACAGCGTGGCCAATGGTGTAATAAATCGTGTAAAACGAAAGCAGAACACTGAAGATGGCCCGACTGAGGATAGCACAACCACAGACAGACCTACCAAAAAGTCCAAAAAACCGGCCATGAAGCCTGATAAATCTGCAGCCACAACAAACGGGAGTCTTCCTGTCGTTGTCTCCAACTCGGTCGATTCCTCTACGGCAGCAGACTCTACAACCCCTGCCCGGAAACACAAATCCGTTTCTTTCACCCCAGAAACCAAGACTCAAGACGGAGACAGCGTCAAGCAAATCTACAAGACCTGGCTTGCCTCACAACTAGCCTCGGATCCTTCATTCGATCCCTCGACCCTCAGTCCAGCTCTAAGATTCCTCACACCGAGTCTCAAATCACCTCCACCCACGCCTCCAACTTCAGATCCAATAAAAAGCACAGCCTCAACTTCAGTCACAAGAACCTTACCTCCACCCACTCCGAAGAAAGAGAAGAATAAGAAGAAAGCAACCAAAGACAAAAGCAACACCCCCGAAATCCATTTCACCGCAGAGACCCACCAACCACCCTATCTGGTCTACCTCCTCACCCACCACGCTTCCCCCTCAACCTGGAAATTCTCCAAACCCCACCAAAACCACCTCCTCAAAACCCTCTTCTCCCCCAACCGACTCCCCACCCCCCACGACCGCGCCCTCCTCGCCTACCTCCGCGGTCTATCCGGCGCCTCCTGCTCACGGATCCGGAAGGAGGCGCTCGAGATCCGCGAGGGGGACACGAAGTGGCTCGAAGAGTCCCCGCTGGAACAAGAATACACCGAGCCGGGCATGGAGAATGAAACAGAGGAGCAGAATCGCGCTCGGCGGCAGCGGGATTACGACACCGCTGTCGCGCATATGATGCGTACATTGAAAGAGAGGGAGGAGAGGAGGGAGGAATGGGAGGATATCCGTGTGAGGAAAGAATGGGAGGGGAGAATGAGGAAGAGGAGGAGAGCGGAGGTCGTGCTGTGGGGTGTCGGTGAACAGGAGGGCGAGCTGGTAGTCCAGGACAAACCTGTGGGTCAGAAGATAGAGAGGAAGGTAGTGGAGATCCGAAAAGATGGCAATGTGCACCAAGGCGCACCTAGGAAAATCATCTTCGACGACGACAACAGGGGCGCCCCCTCTACCGCCACAACGGCGACTCCGGGTCTCACTACCACAAATCTCCTCACCGCCCCTAACGGCATCAAACCCTCCGGCCCTGGAGTGGGGAAAACGGGCAAACCCCTTCGGAAACGCAGGAAAACGCGGACGATTATGCCTGATGACGAGAGCAGTAGCAGTGATAGCAGCAGTGATGAGGAGGCGAGGAGGGTGGAGAGGGAGAGGGAGCTGAAGGCTGTGGAGGGGAGGCTGCTCGTGGCGTTGAAGGGGGATGGGCAGGTGGGGAAGGGGGGAAAGGTGGCGCTGGAGTCCGATTCGGATTCGGATTCAGATGAGAGCGAGAGCGAGAGTGATGATGACTCTGACGACTCGAGCTCGACGTAGCCAATCCAATGGGTTTACCTGGCCGGGGGGGGAGGGGCAAAGCCATATGGAGTCAAACAGGCAAGCCAACAACCATAGCTGTCCATTCGCCGCAAACAGTCCAAACAGCATCAGCTGAGCGATCTCACGAAACGTGATCTCGTGCAACACGTCCAGAATCTGAGCCGCATCCCGCTTTACCCTTGCGTCCACACTGGAGCGAGACTCGCACCGTTCGGAAGTCTCACATCATAGCCACGGTCCATTCCCCCTACTCAGTCCTATCAAGCTACCTTACACCTCCCGCTCGAGCACTTCTAAATCCTCCCCACCCCTCCCTCTTTTCCTACCATCTCATCCTGCATGCCTTGGGTGGATGGACGTGATATTTTTTTTGCGCTGATTTCAAGGTTTGGTCGTATGGTAAATACGTCGAAGTTGTAACCGTCAGTAGGAAGTGTATGAAAAAGAAGGACGTTGGATGATAGATATAGATCAGAGCATGTTGAGCCAGTTGAGCTAGCTGGAGAAGGGGTGGTTTGGATGAAAAAGGATTCCGTAGCGTTTCGTTGCGGGTCAGCAAAGACACCTACTCTGGAGAATGTCAACGACCCCGGCTATCAGCCACGAAACAGAGCGCGTCAAGTTGGGTCATCGTACATGGCACGATTCAGTGAAAAAGCCCCTAGCATAAGCTTTCCCAAAGGGAGAATAAACACCAGTATCGACGGGCATGCGAGATCCCAATCCCCAGCTCCACTCCCCCACACCCATCCGCCACACACCCGAGGTATCACTTCGCTCTCTCCTTCCCCTTCCTCTCCGCCAGCTTCGTCGCCGCCCCAACAGCCCCCCCACCCCCACCCCCACCACCAGCAACCTTGGCACCCTTCCCCTTCCCATTCCCCTCCCCCAGTCCACCACCCTCACCGCCCTCCTCCTTCCGCCCAGTCTCCCCCTGGCCCGGCGTCTTCCTCTCCCCATCCCCAGGAACATGCCGCCGCCGTTTCCTCGGCGTGTACACATCATTGAAATTCATGGCCGTGCCTAGAAACCGCATGTCCACGTCCGGCTGCGTGGCCAAGTCGCCCAGGAGGTTGTTGACGCGGGTTTTGAAGTCGGCGGAGAGGTCTGTGAGGCGGTTGCGTAGGGCGGGGAGCATGGCGTCGTCCGTGTTGGTGGGGCCGAGGAGGGTGGTTAGGGGGTTGGTGTCCGCGGTGGTGTGTTTTGAGGGAGGGTTGGGGGGGGAGAGGGCGTCGGCGTCGCTGAGGCCCCATTTCCCCTGCGCGGTGCGGGTTTCGATTTTGGCGGCGAGTTCCTGCTTGCGGGTGAACTCAGCGACGGAGAAGGAGTATAAGCCGTCGACTGCTTCTTTGTATGCGAGCATTGTTTTGAGCAGCTCGTGTAGCTGGGCGGTGAAGACGTCTTCCCGGTGGCCTTGGCTCGTGGTGCGGGTGGAGCCGAGGAGGCCTTTGTGCGTGATGGCTTTGAGGTATTTGGTGTGTGCGGAGATGAGGTCGTCGAGGGTGCAGTCTGGTTTCTGAATCGCGGCGTGTAGGGCATCCCAGGAGGCTTCGATTACTTCGAAGAGGATGTAGTATTGCAGCTGGTTGACGAAGTGAGTCATCTCAGCGATGGCACAGCGGGCTGATTTCCAATCTTTGCTCATCTTTGCGTCGACCGAGGCGAGGACTCCCCGTGCGCCGGTCATGCAGCGCCGCCAGGTGCTGCCCAAGGCGAATTCGACGCGTTTGATGCGCCAGAGCAGGTTGAAGATTTTGAGGTATTGCCGGTTGGCCCAGGGGGTTATGATGACGTCGACGGGGGCGTCGACTTTGTATTCGAGGGTAAACACATCCCAGCCTGTGTCTCCTTTTTCCATTTCTGTAAGTCGGGCATCGAGGCGGCGGAGGATGTCTGGAGAGTCGAATTGGGCGTTGGAGCCACGGATGGCGTGCTCGAGTTGTGCGGTTAGGGTGTGACGATACTGGGAGCCGGCTGGTCTGTCAAGGTTTGTGGAGAGAGATTCCATCAGGAGAGCGATGAAGTCGCCTTGGCCGAGGAGGAGATAGCGTTTTAGTGCGTTAAGGTGCTCAAACAGCTGGAACTTGGTATCCATGAGGTGTATGAGGCGCGCCATTGTAGTCTTGTAGGCTTTGTCTATCGATGTCTCAAGCGTGGCTGTATCTCCGTATTTGAGCTCCCGTGAAGCCTCCTTGCAGTATGCCTCCACCCAAGCAGAATCACTGCATCCATGGCGGATGAAATTCAGAGATTTGCCAATCAGAAACACTTTGCGAGCAAATTCCTCCGTAATGATACTTGGGATCATTGTTTCATCGAGCTTGTACTTCTCCTCCCATACGCTCGTGGCTGGAGCTCTTCTTGGGTCATCGCCAGAATCCTGGGGATCTCGCTCAATGACCAGAAATTCATGATAAGGATCAGAAAGCTCTCCGTCGTAGATCCATTGCCGAAGCATATCGTAAAAAGGTCGTGTCACATGGGATAGCATACGTTCTGCAAAAGCACTGACGAACGGGTCGCCGTGGGAAGTTGAAAATCCGTGAATCATTGATATCAATTGACCACCCTTCCTGCCTTTTGAATGTCAGCCTAGCAAAAGACTAAGATCATTGAAATCCTACATTTTGCCTCTTCAACCATCAAATTCATCAATCGTAAGCCCATTGTGGCTTCTCGTGTCCATATAACACATCTCTTCAGCGTGACACCGCCCCTACCTATACGGCCTTGTGCCTCCTGCGACTCAAATGACGAGATTGCTCGCCGTATCTCACTTTCTAATGTAGATATTAATCCAAGATATGAGCGCAGCTCATTACCGATTGCGGACCTTAAGCTCTGGCCAATCAGACCCTGATCTTCCGACTGAACAAAGTCAGATAAATTTCGATAGAGGAGCGACGGTTCAGCAAGTGTGTGAAGAAGAGATATAATGGGTAGAGATAGAGTCGTTGGGAGGTCTAGGGAGCCTGTGGAGGTGAAAGGGAGATTTTTGGTCGACAGGCCTTGGAGAGTAAAAGGAAGGTCGTGCAGTAAAGCAGCCTCAGATGGACCACTAGAAATCATTTCCATAGCCTCCTCGTCTTCACCCCCTGATGATGGGGTGACAGCTGTATCCCTTGCTAGGTCCCGTCGCTGTGTTGGCCCGCTTTTGTCCAATACTTTCTTCCGCTGAGTAGGCAATCGTGGTAATCCAGCGGTAGCAAAAGCGTCTTTCAGGACTTGCTCGTCTTGACTTGGTCTTTTCTTCCCGCTTGGATTGTCTCGTTGGCCCGCAAGACGCCCTGAGTCTGCATCGCCTTCTGCAGAATCACCACCCCTATTGTTCTGGTCCGAGTCTGCTAATTGGTGTAGAAGGTACAGGATCCCCCATTTTTGTGAGAGCACTGGCTGTGTAAGGAGGCGCGTATATAGATTCGAAAACTGTACGGCTTTGTCGGGCGATTCATTTCGGCGCAGAACTTGTCCAAATCAGCCTTAAGTCTTATAGCCACGAAGTAGTGAGCACCTACGCTTCTTCTTGATCAGATCGGCAGCATGCTGAACATCGGAAACGACTGAGGGACCATCGTGTCTAGAAATCACACTATCAGTATGGTTTCTGTAGGAACACTTAGAAAGGCAGGACTACTCCTCAATGATGTTTCGCGCAAAGTCCAGGGCATCGTCATGCCTTTCGTCAGCAATGGCTTCGTCCTCGTCGGAACGGGTGGGCACTAGGATGTCGACGAGGGATGACAACGCGTCATCAAAACGCTGGGCCTTCTCATCACCCATGTGCGCATTTTCCTCCTCTATGAAACGCGCTCGTGGAGATCTCCCAACGCGCAAAATGCTTCGACAAGCCCCTCGACAGAAGGCTCGATGTAAATATATCGGCAAATCGGCCAATGACAGTGTTGTTACAAGCGTTTCGGAAGATCGCGCCACTTTCAACCTAGCTTATTCGAGGGGCACAAGGTTCTCAAGGTCTTCGGTTTTAATGAAGGCAACCTCCTATTCTACTTTTCTACATCATTCTTACTCAAAATCATGGGCGATCTGAATCAACGTCGTCACAGGATTTGAAAGCAGCATCATGTTTATTGTTGATTTGTGACCACAACGATTGGTATTTAATTCAGTCCCAGAAACTTCTGAACAGTCCGCTCTTCTCATTTACCACAATAAAAACATTGCATACCAAATAGATCATTCCCTGGACTCGTAACATCATTCAACCACATAGTGACCTCAAAAGCGTGTCTCACCCAACTTCCAAAGCCAATCAACTCACTACCACTTCCTGACGGTGCGTTCTTCCTTCTTTGACTTCCCCCATCAGCTACCCCGATAAGTCGTGTAGCTATATGGCCCCAGCAATAACGGCACATGATAATGGATACTGTTCTCCACAAAGAACTTGACCACTACCTCGGGGAAAAAGGTTCTTCCCTCCCCAAAATAGGCGCCGCTATCGAACTTAAGCTCCCAGACCATTCTACCATCTGCATGCTCACGCAAGTTTTCGAATATTTCATTCAATGACGGTCCGTCTGGCTGATTCCAGTTCACGATCCGGCCATCATTATTTGTAAGGGCAGTAAAGGGAGCGGACGGTCCAAGTGGACGGATGAGTGTTAGAGAAGCGTTGATGGAGGGCGCGGGGCGGCCGGTGGTTTGATCAAGGACGTGGCAGGTTATTGGGTCCTTGGCTTTGAAAGGAGAGACGGTTGACTCGTTCATGATCGTGGTGTTGTTCATAGTCTGGGGCTTTTGAGACGCTGTGGAGGGTTCAGTTGCAGGTTCGATAGAAAATTCGATCATATTTGACGTCTCCATTCTGATCGAGGGCCGTTCAGCATCTTATAGGCGCTGAGCATCAAGATGCTTGTTCGACGTGCCGCCCTCTGTGCTTACCAGCAGAGACTACGGCACGTTTGGGACATTCTGGATCATGTTGATCGCCGTTGGAATGGGACCCTTGAAAGGGGAAGAAAGGTCTGGACTGGGGAATCGTGGGCCAGTTTTTAGCGGGGCACTCACCAGATCGGCTACGTCAACCAAAGACCAACTTTCTCAGCTCGCGCAGCATGAGACGGCGTCAAATATATACATTCGATCTTTTCTTCTTCACTCGTTGCTAAAGTCTGCGTACATCCCTAGGCCCGCATACTCCTAAGGAACCGCTTAATCTACCACCTAACCCCACCATGTCCGCCCACGTCGACGCAGACGCCGACGACCTGGCCCCAACCCTCGAGTCCATAATCCACCAAAAATCCCTCCGCTGGATCTTCGTCGGTGGCAAAGGCGGTGTCGGTAAAACCACCACCTCCTGCTCCCTCGCCATTCAACTCGCCCGCCACCGCAAGTCCGTCCTCCTCATCTCCACCGACCCCGCACACAACCTCAGCGATGCCTTCTCCCAGAAATTCGGAAAAGAAGCGCGGCTTGTCGAGGGCTTCAAGAACCTGAGCGCGATGGAAATAGACCCGAACGGGAGTATCCAAGATTTGTTGAAAGAGGGCGGGGAGGGCGTCGAGGAGATCATGGCCCAGAGTCAGGGTGTGGGGAGCATGATGCAGGATCTTGCCTTCAGCGTAAACACCCTCTACCCACCCGCGACCAAACAGAGAAAGGTCCAGCGACCGGTCATGATCAACGTACTAACGAAGCACACAGATCCCAGGTGTGGACGAAGCAATGTCATTCGCCGAAGTGCTAAAACAAGTCAAATCCCTCTCCTACGAAACCATTATATTCGACACCGCGCCCACAGGGCACACCCTCCGCTTCCTCCAATTCCCCACCGTCATGGAAAAGGCCCTGGCGAAAATCTCCCAACTCTCCACCCAATTCGGCCCGATGCTGAACTCCGTCATCGGCGCCCGCGGCGGCCTCCCCGGCGGTCAGAACCTCGACGACGTGATGAAGAAGATGGAGGATCTACGGGAGACGATCGGGGAGGTGAACACGCAGTTCAAGAACCCGGACATGACCACCTTCGTCTGCGTGTGCATCCCCGAGTTCCTGAGTCTGTACGAGACGGAGCGGATGATCCAAGAGCTCTCGGGGTATGAAATCGACACGCATGCGATTGTGGTCAATCAGCTGTTGTTCCCGAAGAAGAGTAATGAGTGCGAGCAGTGCAATGCGCGAAGGAAGATGCAGAAGAAGTATTTGGAGCAGATTGAGGAGTTGTATGATGAATTCAATGTGGTGAAGATGCCGTTGCTGGTGGAGGAAGTGAGGGGGAAGGAAAAGCTGGAGAGGTAGGTTTTCCAGTCCTGTGTGAGGCATGAAGAGAGTCTTGCTGATGCGATTGCGATGGCAGTTTCAGCGAGATGCTGGTCAAGCCGTACGAGCCGCCGGTGTAGACTGCAAGAGAGGAGAAGGGGAGGTTGGAAACGACGAATCCCACCCAATGATCTTGGTCGACACTGTCGGAAAGATCCCATCCTGATGCGCCAAAAGTCGGTGCCAGATTAGGTCGCCCGGCTGCGTAGGTAAACCCGAATTGATACCTTTGCCCATGCCGCTCCCCCTTTCTCATCCGCGTCCCGTTCCATCACCACCCTCGTAAGCAACACCACCATCAACCTCAACAAACAACCCACCTCCTCCATCACATCGAAGGAGAACGTGGTAATAAAACTTCCATCAACTCTTCCGCTCTTCTCCGTTAAACCCCTCCCCTCCAACCCCATCAAAACCTCCAAGCCGCGATATCTAAATCGAACACCGCGTTCCCCACCCCCAACAGGCAGAACGCACAGCTCCAGCCCCTTCCCCCAGCACAACACTAGCCTCTTCCCCCTACTCTCACCATCTCTACTCTCTGGAACATATCCACCGTCTACTATTCCTCCAATGCGCCCTCTTGCACTGAACAGGAACTTTTGAAACCGCCCCCTTTCCAGACCACTCAATCAACAGCATCCTCCCCAGACGCCTCCCTCCACCACCTTCTTATCCGTGTCCGACGAGCTGATGAGTGAGTGCGAAACGGCTTCCACGGCGCTGAGGCAATGGTAGGGGACCGATTGGACAGCAGGCTGGGTATATAAGTAAGTATGGGGGAGCTACAGGGTGTGCGTTCCTGTCGAAGAATGAGATTGGACGGCTCTGTAGCGCTCGAGGGATATGTTCGCCCTAGACTCGGATCGGTCGCATGATCTTTAGTACAATTGTGCGGGAGTAGGTAGAGCATTGTGGAGACTGGATAGAGGGGGAAGGGGAGGGGGAAGAGGTAGAAAGTGGGGAGTGGTACTGTGGATGAGGTAGAAGCTAACGTTGCGTGATTGGTTGAGTCATCGAGATATGTCAGCTGTGAGATGGACTTCACGCCAGGTGGGTAGAAGCCCACTTTTCGGGGATATTAGGTCCGAGTTGTCTAGAGTAGGATTTGAAACGCAATCGGATACAGACAACGAAGCAATTTCTTCAGACTAAGGACAATAGATAGAACGAACGCGAATGCAGCCAGATACAGCAACGAAGCGATCCCTTCACATGAAGCACAATAGATAGAACGAAAGCGAATGCAACAGCAACGAGGGGTCAAGCGCAATTATCGTATAACAGATAGAAACGGTCGCAAGCCACAAGCAGCACTCCTCGCAGATCCAATCAATGACCCGATCGAATAAAGCTCTGCAGAGCAGACAAACTCGGATCATCAGTAAGCCAGTAACCAGCCTGCTGGTCCTTGACGCGGAAAGCGTTGAAGATTCTTTGGTCGGTGATGTTGGTGATATCCTGCCCCACATCAGTCCCATCCTCAACGAAGGAGTAAAAAAACGGCAGGTGTGGAACCCTTTGCAAGATGGTAAGGGGTGGTGGGGGAGACTTACATTCCGAAGCGTATTATCCACCTGTTGCAACTTGGAGACGTGTCCGCTTTGCGGTTTCTGCCCCTGCAAGACCGCGTTGCGGGAATTGATCCATTTCAATGCCACGGCGGCGCGTAGGTAGATTTTCTGGGCTTTGAAGCGGCGGGCGCTGGCGTCGAGGATGACACTATGTAGTGATTTAGCCACGATTCAACAATGGTGGAAGCTGGAGTGGGCGCACCATTGAAGCTGGCGTTTTGCGGCGTTGTCGCCGTTGGTCGAGGGCTGCAGTGGCTCGGTTGAGAAGCCGGCGTTCAGCAAGGCCCGGGCTTCCGTGTGGCATTGGCGCAGAGTGGCGTACCCGATCTCGTGGTAGTCGTAGGGTCGGGGGTTGGCTTGTATGTTTGAGATCGTTTGATGGGTGCTTTGATAATCACGCATGAGCTCTGCGACGCGGAGCGCACGGGCCTCGTTGACTGTGTTCCCGGAGTCAGTATGGATGTGGCTGGCTTTCGGAGAAGTGCAGTATCTTACGTCCGTCCGCCATTGGATTGACTCTTGCTTGCCTTTGATGTCAGGCTTCCTGTGGTTGAATTTGCAGTGTCTGTTTTCCATCCCCATCTCGACATTTTCCCGTCTTGTCTTTATGCTTTTTGAGGACATGGTGAAGTCTGTATTAGGGGTCAGTCACCAGGGACTGAACGGCTGTCATGTTCATGCGCCAACAAGGGCAGTTTCCGGATTTTTGCGAGTACATGAGCAATGATTGGAGGCCTGTCGAAAGAGGGTTACAGCCGCAAGGGGCCGAGTGGTGTGGAGGTAGCCATAACGGCGCTGAGGCCAAGGCTCGACGTCGTAAAGACTGCGAAAATTGAGTGGTATTGATAACGTGGGTTGCAAAGAACAAGCAATGATGATGGCGAAGAGCGATATGGGGAAGTTCAGCCGGAGGTACTTGCACTACAGTGATGGTGGCTCAGCTCAGCCTCGATTCCTGCATAGCTCGTACCTTAGCTCGTGAGACGAAGCCCAAAGCATCACTAGACAGGTTCCCAAAGTCCCAAAGAGAAGAAGAACGGGGGGTTTTTTCATGAGAAGCTTAAAAATACCAACAGAACGAAGCTGAAAGCAAGCATCCTGATTTGCTATTCAGGTGCGGACGCACCCGTAGATCTCGTGGCATCGCTAAATCCTGCTCACCTTGCGGAGACATATTGTGAGCGACGCACATCATACCCCCGAGACCATGACCACATATTTTCTGGTCCTGTCAGAGCCGCAAGCCACAGTGAACTTGATGACTTTGCTTCGCTCAATCATACAACACGAAAGTGCTGTGGGCCTGTAAAGTCGGAACCAAGCTAGGCAATGCCAGGACATCTATTCGCTCACGATAATGCTATTTGTAGACCCATGAGAAGCTATACTGCACTCTATGTCAGCGTGCTTGTGGATGCATGCAGGTACGGGGAGAACTGGACCAAGAGTCCGAAATTGGATCCTCCAGCAATTGGTCTTACCTCTAACCTAATCTTTCTCACTGATCGCTTGCAGCCTCTCCTCAATCTCATCCTCTGTAAGTGTCCTGAATGCGGGATCTGACTCTTTGCCACCCGGCTGTGGTCCACCCACAATGCCTACCTCAAGCTCCCCTTTCTTGAAGTCAACACTCAGCACTGTGCTCAATGTTGATATGCCCAGCTCAACGACATCCTCCCAACTACCTTCTGCACAATCCTTATTCTTCAGCTTCTTCTCCAGATAGTTCAGAGCCTCTTGTTGCTTTGGCCCTGCTGCGGTCGCTTTGTATCCGACATAGTATCCTGCAGGGTCACACTTGTAGAGCTGAGGTCCAAATTCCGAGTCCACCGAGACCAGAATTTGTGCCACTCCCAATGGACGCATGTACGCCTGTTGAAGTCAACTGGACGTTCGTCGAACATGTTGTACGAGGTGTTGGCGCTTACCTTTTGAGTGTACACTTGATTGATGTTTGCCAATCGCTTTGCTAAGACGTCGCATGGCATCTCGTAACCGTACTTGTATCGAAACTCTGCTGCTTCGCCCCTTGCTCTTGATGCTGATGCTCGAGCGTCTGCTATTGATCCTGTCATGACACAGCCAACTGATGGGGAGAGTCTGAAGACGTAGGAGACCGAGGCAGGATCGATGAGCTTGTCCTACCAAGAGTGAGCATGCGATACGAATTGCTGTTGTCCGTCACAAGGAGAGCCTTACAGGAACTTTTTTTTGGGACAGGACCACCGCACAATTTTTGCCTCGTACTCCAACAGAAGTGATGTTGGCGGCGGTGATAGCTTTGAAGGCGTATTCTTATATACGGTCAGTAGTGGTAGGCGCCTTAGAGCAGATACGCAGGGCACAGCAACGATGGCAACTTGAGAAAAAGAATGTTGCATACTCACCAACTTGATACAATCTTCCCTGGTCCGAGAAGATGGTAATATGCCTGTCCATGCCACTGGCTGTAGTTCGAAAGATCAGCCTGTCGTACCACTATGGTTCTGTGGAATGAGCAACTTGCCTGCCATGATGAGCTTGGTAGAGTGCAGGCACTTGCTTTGAAGTTGCGGTCAAGTATCTTTGAGCAAGGTTGAAGTAGTTGAGGTAATTGGTGCGTGGAAAGACAAGATGATGACGCTTCAAGATGCCTGGTGAGCTCGAGGAACTAGAGGACGGATTTGGAGCTAGAGCGGAGCTTCCCTGAGATGGACAGAGGCTCAAACGTCCAACCATGCCCCCCAAGTCCCATTTTCAACAGCAATTCGATGTGATCGGACCTGAGGTTCTGGTTCAAGTCTCATATGCTACTAGGTCACCGTGTCTATCGCAGACCACTAAGCTATGCGTTGGTGCGAGCCGACTTTTCTCCCAGACCCCCAGCTTCCTTCCACACTGCCCTGACCTACCCTGATGATGAGTGTCGCTATGGGCTGGCCTTTGCCATCTCAAGAAATGTCTTCACAATATGGATTGCTCGGCACCTCATTCATACCGATGCGACAAAGAACCCTTCCTTCGATAGGACAGGAAATACGGAAAGCACATTTCGCTACAACACCCCTTCTCAAAAGACTAGTCCCACGAGCCGTACCCAACATGACATTGAGGAGCAAGATGGGCATGGCTCCAACAAGGAGTTTTACATATCTACAATCGCAGATTGCATAGAAGGGAGAGGCCGAGGATCGGATCAGACCTCCAGAGACATACACAGAGAGCACAAAGCTCTCACGCGCAAGACACGATACGACACAGGGAACCTCTCCCACGACTGGAGAATACCTCTAGATATACTCGAGTCATTTCCCCCCTTTGAGTCAAGTACTCCTTCGACGCCGCCCTTTCCACGAGGATATCGGAAGCAGACCTCAGCCTCAGACATTAGGCCAGACTTGTACACTGAGCCACCACGTATGCCTGAGGTATGGACCCAGGTGACCTTCCTTGATCATGTGTTGGGCCTCTGTAGCTACATGCCGCTTCGACGCGTGATTTTGGGATCGCTCATGAGCGCTTCACTTACGAGTGTAAGACCTCAAGGAATAGCACAGGCCGAAGATGTAGCTCAAAAATTAGAACGACTGTTTTACCGCTCGGACTTGAGACAGGCTATCTCAATTGATGCTTGCAATGCTTCCTTGCTGTATTTCTACAAGAGAGGCATGTTTGACAAAGCTCGATCGCTGTACGTTCGTATGGAACATCTGTGTATGGACATCCCGACGACGACCTTCGACGTCTTGCTCTCTGGTTCGTCATTCACCGGAGACCTGGCCAGCTTCTCGTTCCTGCTTAGCAACATGGTCAAACGTGGCTTTCAGCCTACCGAGGACACATGGGCCAATCTCCTCAAGGTGGTCGAATCTGATGAGGTGAAAGAGATCATTTTACAAAAGATGATGAAAAGAAACGCTTTGAACAATAGATTTACAGTCCAAAACGTCGTCAAATCGTTGATAAGGGTGGAAATGTCGAAACATTTGTATAACAATCAACCGGTCAATACTGTTCTCGATCGCATGCGACGAAAGTTTGGCCCTGATTGGCTCTCTACAGATGCGGGAAATTCAATTCTGGCAGAGAGTTGCAAAAGTTGGTCAATGCAAGAGAGCATAGAACTACTCCATAACATGATCTCAAATGGCTTTCGCGCTAGTGAAGACACGATGACTATTCTTCTCGCTGAATCACGAGCCCAAGGGCAATTTGAGCTTTCCCTAGAGATTCTTCAGATCTGCCAGCACTTCTGGAACCTAAAACCGAGGAACGCTGGCCATGAGATCCTTTTCAAACAAGCTTGGAGGAGCCATCAAATCAATCTAGCAAGAACTGTATGGATCTCCGCCTGTCTCCATGGACTTGTGACGTTCGGCATGCAACGACTCTTGATCGAGAAGGCTCAAGCCAGTGTGTGGAACAGCGTACGGTTGTCTAATCTTGCAACAGACGCAGACAAGGACCAGAAAGACGTTAATCCTCTCTCATTCGTGCAGCTAGCTGGACCATTCGTCTTGGGCCTCGACTCGACACAGGTGGCGGACGGGGATATGTCGTTGATCCCGTCCGCGGAAATGGAACCGACTTCAGATCCCCGAATACAATCCATCCTCCAATCGAAGCTGGCCTTGCAAAGCCAGCTCGCGACGTTCAAACAAGCTCGATTCAGATACGGTCTGATCAGAGCTCTTCGCGATGCACTAGCCATGGATATGCATTGGCAAGCCAAAGGGTTTTGGACAGATGCCAAAGCCCAACAAGATCTCTTGAGACATCGTGCTGCAGCCAAAATACTAAGATACAAAGAGCATCCCGTCGATGGTCATATTTCAGTCCTAGGATCTGAAGAGCATCCCGAGAGTAGTCATATTCTAAGTCCGAAAATCCGACGATCGTATTCAGCAGGTCCGCAATTCCGACGACAACATGTGGAGAGATGATGGCTTGGAGCAAGGGTACCCAATAGATCTTCGAGTGTATTCAGATGGCTCGTCGGAGATCAAATGTTCGGACATCAAAGCCCACCTCAGGACGACGACCAGAAACCTAAGAGCGAGACATAATGCAGGGATGAAGACTCCGCGAGTCTAAAGAGCACCTGCAAGGCCTCATAGGGAAAAACTGAAGGCAGCCCATTCTATCGTGGCGAATTGGGATCCCTCATCCTCTAGAAAGGCCGGCTGCATCGAAAAGAAGGGTCCAAGAATCATGGGAATACCTGGATTGAACATCCATGATTCGAAGGTTTCAGTAGGGTCTAGAGTGTCGCTCCGAAAGATCGACCATCACATCTTTACTCGGGTGAAGGCAGTTCGACGCCGTGGAGCTTCTTGGTCAAGGACTTAAAAGACATGAAATTCGTGCCAGGAGGCTTTGCTTAGGAACCCAAAACCACATTGCTGGCATGGATAGGGCACGAGTGTACTGCACCTCTACAGCAGGGAGAGGATATGGGGTCTCCTTATCTGCTCAGTCCGACAAGCCTGGAAAGGGGCTGTTCGATCACGCGAAGTGTTGGCAAAGGAGGGAATGTGCAAAGCCATTGGGATCCCATAGAAGTACACAATGTACAAACACCATATCTATCCAACTCACCCCAAAAGAACCTCCATCCCATTCCCCCCCTCTCCCCTCTCTACCCCGCTCTCCCCCACCCCCCCAACAACCCTCCCACACCACCCACACCAACACCTCCCCCCCCCCTTCTCCCTCCACAAAACCTCCCCACTCCCCTCCCTCTCATCCTCCCATTCCCTCACCGTCCCCCCAACCCTCTCCCTCTTCCGAA
>JAABUQ010001608.1_pt1 | contig 47788 bp, 33 predicted proteins | sample 5560001 | NCBI WGS metagenome assembly JAABUQ01 (sample SAMN10711888, study PRJNA513371) | rock metagenome | isolation source: Antarctica rocks | place: Antarctica: Victoria Land, Finger Mt nord | collected 2015-12-18
CACAGTGGCAAAACGAATACAATTGCGAGCGGCCTCACAGCAGCCTGGGTTACCGCACGCCTAACGAGTTTGCCGAAGTACTGAAATCCTCAGTTATGACTGGCTGACAAAATCGAGCCACGTCACTTCGATAAGGACCCCGTTAGGCCGAACCATGCTTCCAGCAAGTGATTTGTCACTTGCTTCAGTGCGCCTGAAGACGACCTTAGCCAATGGCGGGCATATAGCGGAGGAGAAAACGGATATGCGATTGGCTTTCATGCGAATTCTCTGAGGGTCCAACATCAATTTCTTGCTCGCGTTAACTATAATCCGTCCTTACACGAACAGATTGCGAGACAAATGGCAGAGACAACGTTTCAGTTCTTCCAAGAAGGCATTGACCAGCGTTCCGACAACGCTTCACATGATGAATGGAGGAGTGAGTTCAAGCGCGTTTAGATAGGTAGGTGGGTTGAACTTCTTGACGAACACTCCCAAGGAATGGCAGCCTAGATGCGGAGCGTTGAACGATGCGTCTCCGCAAATCTAAGGAACATTGGGAGGCGTATGCCCCGCGAGCGATACCGGCGCGTGGTCACCTGACCAAAACTGGCAAGACACGCAAGATGTGGGTTGCTCATTGGTTCGTCTACGAGCAGACCGAGGACGGCGAGAATCGCAAGCACAAAGAGAAGGTATTCAGTCCATGTGCTGAACTCACCAAGAGCGCAGCGCAAGCGATCCTCGATAAGCTCATCCGCGAGACTTCCACGGCGGTTCTCTCGCAAAAGCAATTGCAAGAGATCACTGTTGCGGAGTTCGGAGGTCGCTACCGCGAGATGAAGCAACCGGGCTGGTCTCCGCACTGGCGAAGCGTGATGAAGTCGCTTTTTGAGAACCAGATCAATCCGCAGTTAGGTTCACTGCGAATGCTCGATGTCCGGCGTGAGGGATTCTGGGACGCAGCACTGATCGAACAGCCTGCGCAGGACTCTTCGCTCCCGTCCAGTTCTTTGAATCGTTCGGGAACTGCTCGGGAGGGAGCAGATTTCCACAAGCTAACTGATGGTAGGGGCGACAGGGATCGAACCTGTGACCCTCAGCTTAGAAGGCTGATGCTCTATCCGACTGAGCTACGCCCCCGCGTGAAATGCTCGTGTGTATTTGGATCTGCTCCGGCTAGCTAGGGGCTAGTCGGAGCAGGACCTGGTTGAAGAATAGCGTCTGTTGCCAAGCCTAGGCCACCAAGAGCTACACCCAACGTGAGGTACAGGGCTGCCTCTCTTCGGCGCCTTCGTCTGGCTTCGTCCGCGCCCGTAGTAGCGCCTGTCTGTGCGCTTGCACCGCTTTGGCCGGCGGTCGCACCGCTCTGCCCAGGAGGCGCGGGGTTGGCATCATTATTAAACTCTGAAGCACTTCCCGCAGTGACGCGATTGAGAAGAACGCCGCGACCGTTCAAGACGTTCACTGAGCCGGCCAGGGCCGCCACTTGCACAATGCCTCCCTCCAGGCGCACCACCGCCTGCGAGAGCGTTTTCGTGCCCTCGATCCGAAGATTTCCCGCCTGGATGCTGTAGCTATTCACGCCATCCACTTTGGCCGAACCCTGTTGCAACACAACATGGTCGTTGTAAACAGTTCCAGAAGAATGGGTTCCGAGGGTCAACGCCGCTCCGTTTTGCAGATAGACTCGGCTGGACGCCAGATCTGTCCTTATCTGCGAACCGCTAAAAATATTCGCGTTCCCCTCCACTTTTGCGTCATTCACGCGAAAGGTGCCAAGGGCAGAGGCAACGCCGATTGTGGGAGTTCCAGCGAACGAACAACTCAGTGAGAGACCGGTGGCGAAGCACAGCTTCGGGACCGCTTTGAATTTCATCCGTCTTCTCCGAACAGCTTGAGCCCTAAGGGACCCGAAGCCCTTACAGTATAACGGAATAGTTTACTATGATCAAACAGAAGTAACCCAATGGACTACTACGAGGAACTCGGAATAGACCGAACGGCCACGGAAGAGGAGATCGGCCGGGCACACCGTCGTTTGACTAGGTTGCTGCACCCGGATCAACAGACCGAAGAGGCAATGAAGCAACTGGCCGAGACGCAGATGCGGCGGCTGAATTCCATTGTGGAAACGCTTTCTGACCGGCAGCGGCGGCAGGACTACGACGACGAGCTGCGGCACGGCACGCCAGGGTTCCAGGCCGCGAAGCTTCGACGGCGCGCTTTCCATTCTTGGCCTTGGTGGGTGGGCAGTACGGTGGGCGCCGTGGTACTGACGGTAGGCGCCGTTTGGCTTTCGGCGGACAAGTGGGGCAGTTCGTTCGGAGATCACACCCCGACCTATATTCCTTCCGGAGCGGAGACCGGTCCTGAACCGAACCGGACCAGCAGTCTAACCGAAGCGCCACCCTCACCAGCCCCGGCTCGAGGGCAAGGCCCACGTGTCTCTGCGGGAACCGATAATGCCAAAACGCCTGTGACTGTGACTGGGGACACGCCGGTTCTAAACAAGCCGTCCCGAACGGTGGCCAGCGTACCTGCGCCCGGCGCCCGAGGCCAGTCAGCCGATCGCAATGAAAACCTTGGTCCAAACAAAGTACAGGCGGACCGCTCCAAGCCGCCAGTGGCAGTTGCCGAAATTCCTCATCACAAGACCTTGACTCTGCCATTGACCCACGCTTCGGCCCCACCGGCCACCCCCACCGTGAATTTACCAGCTGCGCCCGCGCTTTCGGTGCCGGGACCGGGGCATATGGAAGCGGTGTCGCTGCCTTCAGGCAACCTGCCCGCCGCCCCTAAGCTTCCGGAACCGGTGGAGTCAACGAAGGTAAGTTATACAGCGGCGTCGGCCAAGGCGACATCACCAGTACAGCCGCAAGACTTGCTCGAAGGGGAATGGGTCTACGCTCCAACTGAACCCGAAAAGCGAAAAGCAGGCTTTTATCCTCCGGAGTACATTGACCTCAGGATTTGGAATGAAGGCGGCTTGCGCGGTGAGTATCGCGCGCGGTACCACGTACCCGACAAGCCAATACCGCCGGACGTCAGTTTCGCTCTGGCCCCGGACGGCAGTCCGCGGCACTTTAGCTGGGCCAGCAGCAACGGCAGCAAGGGTACGCTGAACATCAGCTCCGTAGATGCGGGTAGTATTCGGATCGAGTGGCGAACGACGGTGTTCAGCCGCGCACCGTCGCTTACTGCGGGAACGGCAACGCTCGTTCGCCGGACGCCTTAAGGCTATTACTGGCTGGCGTTCCGTACCCGAAAATTGTGTACGGAAACACCCGCGTAGACCGCCGCTTCGACGAAGTTACCGGCCGTGAACGCCCCCTTCAAACTCTTGTGCCTTGCGAGATAGAACTGCGGAATGATCATGGCTGCCGCAAACCCGGCTTTGATGCCAAGACCCTTGCCCCCGAATCGACCATCGGAAGACGCGAGCAGGCCATTACCTTCCCGCAGGCCCCAGGAGCTCGCCGCATCAACGCTGGTGCCGGCTACGGCGGAAACCAGGCTTGCGATCCACAATCGATTGACGAACCGGTCGTGCGGATCGTCTATAGTAGCGACGGTTGTTTTGGGATCAGCTGTTTTCAGATCGCTTGTTTTCGGATCGCTTGTTTTCAGATCCAGGCGGGAGGGATATGGGTCCACATCCTCTCCCGGCTGAAGTTCAAACGAGGCGCGAAGCTGGCCCGGTTGTCTGACCGTCTGAGCTGAAAGGGTGGATGCGCTACTCAGCGACAGCAGCGCTGCGGCACCCAGAACAATGAGCAATCTCATAACTTCCCCCCACCGCGGAAGCGATCACTGAATTCATCGGCGGAAGTGAAAGCGGAAGTTAGAGTTGGCTGAACGCGGCCGCGGGCATCAGCTATACGGCGACTTGGGCTGATTTATCGCGATAGAGCGGTCCACGGCTGGCCCGGATGCGAATCATCAACATATAAAGCACGATCAACAGATTGATGGCCAGTACGCCGACGCGCTCCCAATCCACGCGCTCAGCAAGTTTGAGGATCTCCCAAGGTAGATACATGGCGCCTGAAAGCAGCGCGAACCATTCGGCCCAGACACGCCGATTCCATAGCCCCCAGGACTCTATGAATCGCACGCTTGCGTAGCTAACGGCGGCTGCCGCGATGGTCCACAGCCTGGCATCACTCACTTTCGTGGCGGCGTCCATAAGCATGTGGGCCAGTCGCTTGTCGGGCTCTATGTGCAAGTGGTAAAGAAGATTTGCCGCGTAGTCCTCGGCGTCTTGATGCACTGCGACCAGCGCAATTCCCAGCAAGACAACGACGATGCCCTTGATGGCTTCGAAGGTGGCAACGGTTCGCAGGCCAACAGCGCTGGTTCGTTGGTCGACGGCGATCGGCTCTCGGGATTGTTGGGCGTTCAGCACCGCCATATCAGATACTCCCATATTCGGAAATGAGGGCCACATCATGTCCGAGGTGCAGCGTTCTAGACAGCCGGTCGTGAAACAAAGTCGTGAAACAAAAGAGATAGACTCTGTTTGATGGGCCGAGCTTCGCTAGAGACTGCACTGCGCCAGCGCTCACGCGTCAAGCGATCAATCGTTATCAAGCGACCAGGCAACGCGCGGCCGGCAGCTAGTTCCTCAAGCAGCTTCGGCTTTACACTAAGTGTGCTCGCAGCCATTCTCGGCGCCATGGCGGTGTATATGGCTCTTCAGGTACATGCGCAGTATACTTTTAGCCTGCAATCGCCGCTACGAGTTAGTCTTCAATGGCCCGTCGTTGCGGCGCCGCGCACTAAGACGGTTGACGCGGCGGAAGCTCAGTTAGACCAGCGGCATCCGCTGAACGCCTATCAGCAATATGCATGCACGAAGTTCGGGGCGGCGTGCCGTGTCGCGCTAGCAATCCAGCGGGCGGAGAACCCGCAAGGCAAGTGTGAGACCTACCACTACAACTCAGACGGCACTCTGGACTGGGGGTACTTTCAGATCAACACCGTCCACTTGCAGCGGCCCGGACTGAACCTGCGCGACCTGCTGGACTGCAAGGCCAATATCGATTTTGCCTATCAGCTTTACGTCGAGAAACAGGGGTTCGGTCCCTGGAGCACTTATAAGAGCGGCGTCTACAGGCGCTTTCTGCGGCAGTGAGACGGGCGTTAGGGCGTTTTACCGAACGAACCCAAATCTAAGGGCACAGCGAGCATCAATCGCTCTGTGCGTCGGCCTGGGTTCGTTTTTTCATTTGGCGTGCAATGCCTAGCAACGGAGTCTTCGGACACTATCCAACGCCTCCCAGTAGAGTGGAATCAGCTATGGCTCAGGATTTTCCGAGGTTTGATTTGAACGGTCAGGTGGCTTTGGTGACAGGGGCGGCGCGTGGTTTAGGACGGGCGATCTCGCTTGCTCTGGCTCAGGCCGGAGCTGACGTTGCGCTTGGGCTGCGCGACGTGACTGCCGACGCCGGCTTGCGCTCTGAAATAGAAGGCCTTGGTCGCAAGGCGCTGCCGCTTCAAATGGACATGACCCGGATGGATGAGATCAAGGGTTCAGTGGACCGGACTGTCGCCCAATTCGGCAAGATCGATATTTTGGTGAACAACGCGGGAGTGGCGCCCGGCAACCGGGCCGAAGAGTTCCGCGAAGAAGATTTCGATCTGACGGTGGCGATCAATTTGAAGGGAACGTTTTTCGCGAGCCAAGCGGCGGGGCGCGCGATGATCCGCCAGAAAAACGGATGCATTATCAACATGAGCTCGCAAGCTGGGTTTGCGGCACTGCCGACCGAGTCGGTGTACTGCATGACGAAGGCCGGCATCGCTCATCTCACAAAGTGTCTGGCAGTTGAGTGGGGCGAACACAACATTCGCGTGAACGCGGTTGCGCCGACCTTCATTCACACACCCGGGACAGAAGCGGCACTCGCGGACAGGGAGTTTCGGGCAGACGTAGTGGCGCGGATTGCCGCCCTGCATCGCATTGGTGAGCCCATGGAGGTTGCGGGCGCGGTTGTGTTTCTTGCTTCACAGGCTGCGTCGTTGATTACTGGACACACTATGTTGATTGATGGCGGCTGGACGGCGAGGTAGAGCATTACAGAGCGCGCGACTAATCTACAGGTAAAAAGTTTTTGTACCTGTTCCCACGATGGCTCATTTACCGTACATTCAGCATTCCGCTCCTTCCGCTCCTACGCTAACGCCAGGCTCGACTTACGCGACAGCAACGGGAAGTGCCACTTTACGTTCTATACGCTGGGCCGGTTCGAGCGGGTGCGCTCGAATTTCTCCGATCTCAACTTTAGACCGGTCAGGATTATCCCGGAACCGCGACTGAGAAGATCTCGGTAGGAAACCTAAGCACTTCCTGTGGTGCAAACAATTCCGGTCCTTATTGCACGGGCGATTTTCGCGCGAATGCACAACACACCGACAATATTCTGTCCTTCACGCTAGGCCAACAGTTCATTTTCCATGAAGATATTTTTTGCGTCCGGTGGCAGCGCCGTGGGAGGACCAGTTTCGGGTTCGAGTTCTTCGATGCGAACGGAAATCCAGTGCAACTCTATTTGGCTCCTGAGCCGGGAAGTATGGCTTTGCAGGCCGAACAGCGGTGGCGTAACCATTAAATGGTGGCGGCGGAGTGAGCGCTTGCCGAAGAATCGATTATGAGAGTCGTGTGGCGCCGATTACAAACCCAGCATTTACGGACCACGGCGGGATATAGGCGAGCCCGGTGACGGCATAGCAATGCGCTGAAATTTGCATGTGTGTTACGCCGGCACTTCCGGCCAAGCATGTTTGGGATAGCGGCGGCTCAACTCGCGGCGCACCTGTGGGTAGAGATTCTTCCAGAAGCTGACTAGATCTGTTGTGACCTGGACCGGGCGATGATTGGGCGCGAGCAGCTCGACGACGAGCGGAACGGCGCCCCGCGCTACTGCCGGCGATTCTTTCATTCCGAAGAAGTCTTGTAAACGCGATGCGACGGAGGGTGGGCGGCCTTCGTGGTACTCAATCCTGGCGCGGCGGCCACTCGGCAGAGTGATGTGAAGGGGCGCAATTTCGTTGATGAGTTTCATTGGCAGCTGCGATTCCAGAACGGCGAACAATCCACCATTCTTGGCCGCATCGCGCAGATCGGCGAAGCTTGTCAGGCCGTCTGCCAGTTGACGAAAGGCGGCGTCCAGCAGGTCCTCTGGAATTGGAATGTCCTTACTGTGTTCGGCAGCAAAATGGACACGGCGGAGCAAGCGAGCAAGTTCTTCGGCGTCCGCGAATCGCCCTGGGTCGGCTTCGAGCGCCTTCGCTGCCAGAAGATCCGCAGCTGCTGAAGCGTTGGACGGCGCGGAACGTGACTCGTCAATCACGAGTTGGTCGTAGCGCAGCGAATTCACTTGCTCCACACGCTCTCCTTCGGGGTTCCAGGACAATTCTTCACGCGCTTCGATGCGCGCAGGGAACAGATCCAGGAGCCAATCTGGCTCAATGGCGCCGGCGAAACGGACAAGTGGAGCTGAGTCGTTACTTCGATCGTCCACTTCGATGGCAACCAGAAACTCGCCCTGGGCTGCGCTGCGGTCGAGTTTTGCGGAAGCTCCATTCGACAGCAGCAGCGTCTCGCCGCGCCGTCGTGCCACACGATCCGGATAGGCGAGCAGCAGAGCCTTTTCAAGCGCATGAGGATCCCGGCTGGAGGCGCGGATCGACTGGGTGGCGTTGAGCAACTGCTGCATGGAGCGGCGTGCCGAATCAGAGAGGCCGGCAGCAAGAATCAAGTCAAGATCTGAACTGCGAGTGGCGCGTGAACGCTCATCGAAGCGGAGGCGCGATTCCGAGAGTTGCGCCGCAAGCCGGCAACCATCGTTGCGAGCGCCCATACGTGCAGCCAGTACGACGAAGCAGGCGAGGCGTGGATGAATGGGCAAGCCGGCCATCTGGCGGCCATCGTCGGTAATGGCGCGCTGTGCAGTTAAGGCGCCGAGACGGATCAGTAGATCTCGAGCTTGGTCGAGAGTCTCAGCGGGCGGCGGATCGATCCAAGGCAGGCCCTCTGGCGACAGACCTGCGGCGGCGAGGTCGAGCAGCATCTGGGCAGGATCGGCCCGGAGAATCTCGGGAGCAATGTGCCCGGGTCTGCGGACGAAATCACTTTCGCTATAGAGGCGGACGGCGATACCAGGAGCGGTTCGGCCAGCGCGGCCGGCCCGCTGAATGGCTGAAGCCTGACTGATCTTCTCTACACGAAGGCGCGAGAGGCCGCTCCATGGTGAATGCGTTAGAACACGTGCAAGACCGCTGTCGATAACGGCTTCGATGCCATCAATGGTGATAGAACTTTCGGCCACGTTGGTGGAGAAGATAATTTTACGAGCATCTGATGGCTTGACGGCGAGGTCTTGCTCGTCGGGGCTGAGGTCGCCATGAAGAGGCAGGAGTCTGGCGCCGGCTTGACGGGCGATGGGTTCGCAGGCTTCGAAGCACTTTCGTATCTCGGCCGCGCCGGGAAGGAACACGAGGATATGCCGCGTGGTTTGTTTCACGGCTGCGCTGACGGCGGAGACAACCTGTTCTTCAAGCGGAGACGCCGAATGAGGCGTGTAGCGCATAGTGACTGGAAAGACACGTCCAGGCGCATGAATCACGGGCGGGTGGCCGAGCTTGGCCGCCAGTTCTTGGCCCGCCAGCGTGGCGGACATAATCAAGAGCCGCAGATCGGGCCTGTCGCGGGCCTGAAGGCGGCGGAGCAGGGCGAGGGCCAGGTCGGTTTCGACGTGCCGCTCATGAAATTCGTCGAGCACGACGACTTTTACCCCATTGAGGCTTTGAGCTGTTAATAACTTGCGGGTCAGCACGCCCTCGGTGAGGTACCAAAGCTGGGTACGTGCGCTGGTAAACTGTTCAAAGCGGACCTGATAACCTACAATGCCGCCAACTGGCTCGCCCCACTCAGCGGCAACGCGACGAGCGGCCAACCGGGCAGCTAAGCGCCGCGGTTCGAGGACATAAATCTGAGAGAAACCGGCTTCGAGCAGAGCTGGCGGTACGCGCGTGGTTTTTCCGGCGCCGGGATCGGCTTGTAACAGTGTGACGGTGTTACGCTCCAGGTGGCTGATGATGCCGGGGATCAGCGAGTCGATGGGAAGCGGAGATTTGCTCGATTGCATCACGCGGGAGGCTCTTCGCCCAGAATACGGGACCGTTAGAGCCGAAGGAACTAGAGCTGATGTGCGGGATTGCAGGGTTTACTCACTTTGATCGCCTGCCGGTGCCGGGCGTGCTTCGGCAGGCGCTGGCGGAACTGCGTCATCGCGGCCCGAATCAGCACGGGATCTTTGAAGCGGCGGACGTGTCGTTCGGCGCAGTACGACTGAAGATCATTGACCTTGAGGGCGGTGATCAGCCGATGCAGACCGAAGACGGCGATTGCGCGATCGCGTTCAATGGGGAGATCTACAATCACGTAGAGTTGCGCCGGGAACTGGAAGGGCTGGGGCACCGCTTCGAATCACACTGCGATACAGAAGTTGTTCTACGGGCGTTTGTGGAATGGGACGTTCATTGCTTCCGGCGATTGCGCGGGATGTTCGCGATTGCGCTGTGGCAGGAATCGGAACGACGGCTGGTTCTGGCACGAGACCGCCTGGGCATCAAGCCGCTCTATTATGCGGTCCAGAACGGAGACGTGTATTTCGGCTCTGAGCTGAAGGCGATTTTTGAGCACCCGGCAATCCCGCGGCGGATCTCACAAAAAGCGCTTGGCTATTACCTCTCGTTGAATTATGTTCCGAGCCCATACACGCTTGTCGAAGGAATTGAGAAGCTGGTCGGCGGCATGTGGCTGGAGTGCCGCGACGGACGGCTGAAGAGCGAACACTACTGGAGCAACAGATTCGAACCGGAGAACATCGGGCTTGAGGAAGCGTGTGAAGAGTTGGACCGGCTGCTGCAGAGTTCGATTTTGGAGCACCTGGTTGCGGATGTCCCGCTCGGGATTTGGGCCAGCGGCGGCCTGGATTCTTCCGCTATTCTGCATTACGCGGCGCAGGCGTCATCGCGTCGTTTGGAGACATTTTCGATCTCGTTCTCCGGCAGGCGTTTCGATGAGAGCCGGTACTTTCGGCCCTTGACTGAACAGTACAACACGCAGCATCATGAGTTCGATCTATCGAGCGATATAGATCTGGCAAGCGCGATTCATCAGATTGCGTATTATTCGGATGAGCCGAGCGCGGATGCGGGCGCGCTTCCCGTCTGGTTCCTGTCACGGATGACGGCGCAGCACGTAACGGTGGCGCTGAGCGGCGAGGGAGCGGACGAGATTTTCGGCGGCTATGAGACATACTTGGCTGACCGGTATGCGAGTGTGGCGCGCCACGTGCCCGCGCCGCTGCTAAGAGTGGCGGCAGCGATGGCGAACCAGTTGCCGGTATCGGACGAGAAGATTGGTCTTGAGTACAAGCTGAAGAGGTTTTTGGCAGGCGCTCTGCTGCCGGGCGACGAAGCGCACTTCTTTTGGAATGGGACCTTTTCGGCGGAACAGCAGCGACAGCTAGGAAGCGATATTCGACCGCAGCCGTTGCGCTCGTTGTCCGCCGCTCTGACGGGCTTACCTCTCGGCTCAAATGTAGTGAATCGCTATTTGTTCATGGATCAGCACTATTACTTGCCGGACGATATTCTCTACAAGTGCGATCGAATGAGCATGGCACATTCGATCGAAGTGCGGCCGCCGTTTCTCGACCACAGGATCGTGGAGTTTGCTTCGCGCTTACCGGAACATCTGAAAATTTCGGGAAGCAGTACTAAGCATGTGCTGCGCGAACTGGTGAAGAAAAAGCTGCCGGCCTCGATCTTGCAGCGTCGAAAAGAGGGGTTGGACATTCCTGCGCACGAATGGCTGCGGGGGCCGCTGCGGCCTTTGTTATTGGAAGCGCTGGGGCCTGAGTCGGTGCGGCGTGCGGGCCTGTTTTCGCCGGATGCAATCAGCGCCCTGGTCGAACGGCATCTGCAAAGGCAAGAGAACCTTGGATACCATCTGTGGGGTTTGTTGACGCTGCACCTTTGGATCAACCGTTGGAACATCGAGACTGGCGAGACGCAAGAGCTGGCTGCATCGGCGCCAATAGTCGCTTCGGCGGGCGCGTAGAGTTTCGCGAAGCAAATGTATTCTCTTCGCTTGACGTGCGCGGCTGAGGAGAGCGAGTTCGTATCGGCTGAACTCTGGGAAGCAGGCACCCTTGCCATCGGTGAGATGGATGCGGACGGACGGCTGGTTCTGATCGCCGGGTTCGAGACGAACAGTCATCGAAGCGAACTGCTGGAACAGTTTGCAAAGTACTCACCTGTCTGGCAGCATGAGCCGGTAAGAGATTGGGTAGCGGAGACACAGGCGGCTTGGCCAGCGCGAACGGTGGGCGAGCGGTTGTTCGTGGCTCCAGTATGGTCCGAAGATGTTACCCCTGCGGGGCGGGAGCGAGTGGTTCACAACCCCGGTTTGGCTTGTGGAACAGGTGAACATCCTTGCACACAACTCGCGCTGACCGCGCTCGAGAAGTGCGTGACTCCGGGTTGCAGAGTCGTAGATGTGGGGACTGGATCTGGCCTGCTGGCGATTGCGGCGCTGCGGCTGGGCGCCGCGAAGGTGGTGGGTGTCGATCCCGACGAAGAAGCGATGAAGGCGGCCAGTGAGAACTTTTTGTTGAATGGTTTCGCGCCGCACTTGGCTGTTGGATCGGCCGATTGTCTAGCGGCCGCTTGCGCCGATGTGACGGTTGCGAATATCAGCGGAACCGTTTTGCTATCCGTCTTTGATGATTTGCCGCGGATCACTCGGCCGGGCGGATGGATGATCTTGACGGGTTTTCCGAAGACAGAGGCGAGTGTCTTTGAGCGAGCGTTTGCGGGTGCCGAGATGTCTGGGATCGGCGAGTGGCGCTGTGTTGTGGCTCAGCGCGATGAAGGTCACTCGGTGGTAGGTGAGCCGAAGTTCTAGGTTGTTAATCTCATTCTTAACCTTCAGGTTGTGCGCCTCGCAAGGCAGATACACCGCATCCTCCGTCAGATGCATACCGCTTATGCATCACCACTCTATGTCTCCTCTCTGGCCCACGACGCAGGTATGAGTGTCTCGGCGATCCACTTCCACTTCAAGGCAGTCAACGCGACTTCGCCCGTACAGTATCTAAAGACCATCCGCCTGCATAAGGCAAAGATGTTGATGGTGCAGGAGGCGATGAGTGCCTCAGTCGCCGCGAACCGCGTCGGGTACGATAGTGCCTCGCAGTTCAGCCGCGAGTTCAAACGCCTGTTCGGTGCGCCTCCGGCAGACGAGGCGCAAAGGGCCCGGCAGCGTTCGGCTTCGCAGAGGAAGCCCGGCAATAGTGTTGTGACGTCGGCTTTACAACGGCTTCGCTGAAAGCCAGGCCGCAGCAATCAAACACGCTTGCGGGCTCGTTTTGCCGGTTGCGGAGCGCTCGATTCGGAGCTTGAGGATTTGAGCCGCTCCAAGGCGTCTTCCAACTTCTGCCCACCCTGGAGCACGGGCGCGAAGATATCGCCAACTTGGCTGAATCTCTCGATTGTGTTGTCGATGCGGAAGTCTGACGGGCGCAAGCCGTGCTGCACTTCATGCCAATCGAGCGGAGTTGCAACCGCCGCACCATCGTAAGCGCGGACTACATAGGGTGCCGCGATAGTCTTGCCGATGCCGATTTGCAGGTAATCGAAGTAGACGCGTTCTTTCTTTCGTCTGCCTACGCTGCGCGGCGTGGTGAAAAGGTTGGGCTCGCGGTCGACCGCTAAGTGAGAGAGGAGTTCCGCAAAACTGCGAACCTGCTCGAAGGTGTAGACGGGATCGAGCGGAACGTAGACGTGCATTCCATCTCCACCGGTAGTCTTCGGATATCCTTTCAAGCCGAGGGTTTCGAGTAAGTCGCGGACGAGAAGCGCGGCGTCGACGATCTGATCAAAAGTGGTTTCGACCGGATCAAGATCAAGCAGCATCCAATCGGGGCGGTCGAGATTCCCAGCGCGGCTCATCCATGGGTTCTGATCAATGCAGCCTAGGTTAACCAGATAGAGGAGACTGGCGCGATCTTGAGCGAGCGGGTAGTGGTTGACCTTCGGCGGATGATGTTCCGTGATGGGCTCGCAGCGCATCCAGTCCGGAAAATGGCTTCCGGCGTTCTTTTGAAAGAAGAACTCTTCAGATATTCCATTTGGGTAGCGCTTCATGGAGAGAGGACGGTCCTTCAGATGCGGCAGCAGCCAAGGCGCCACACGGTCATAGAACTCGAGGAGATCGCGCTTCTTCCAGCCATCTTTGGGGAACAGCACTTTCTCGAGATTGGTGAACTTGAGCCGGTGACCGTCCACTTCTGTGGTGACTTCGCGGCCAACCAGATTGAGGCTATCGCCGGCGATCTCGGGCGCCGCAGCTAGCTCGGGATCTACAGCCTCTTCACGAGTGACCTCGATGGCCGCTTTGTCTTCCCGCAGCCCAATGAACACCGGCGCGCGGAGAACGCCGTCCAGTGTCCACTCGAGAAAGCGCACCTGACAAACAAGTTCGGGGCGGAGCCAAGTGACGTTTCTGAGTCCAGTTCTGATGTTGGGCTTAACGGTGAACGGACTCGCTTTCGTGATCAGGGGCTCCATGCGAGTGTAGATAGCTTTCATCAGCTTCTGATCAAAGCCCGTGCCAACTTGCCCCGCGTGCCGGAGGTTGCCGTTCTCCTGTACACCAAGGACGAGGGCGCCGAAATAGTCGCGTTCTCCTTTGGTGAAGCCCGCGATGACGAATTCTTGCTCGTTCAAGACCTTGAGTTTGAGCCAGCGAGCCGAGCGCGACGATTCATACGTGCTGCGGCGGTCTTTGGCCAAGATGCCTTCCAGTCCCATTTTGCGGGCGGCCTCAAACATCTGCTGGCCATCGGTGTCGAAGCTGCCTGAGAGGCGAAGGTGGTCGCCCGGCGTGACAATCTGATTGAGCACTCGCCTGCGATCCTCAAGCGCAACGCCACGGAGGTCGTAACCATCGACATAGAGCACGTCGAATAAGAAGAGAGTGGCCGGAGTGGTCTCAACCAGACGCGGGATCGAACTGGGATTTGCGGCAATGCGCGGCTGAATCATGGAGAAGCGGGCGCGCCCCTCCTCGTCCAAGATGCAAATCTCGCCATCGAGCCAAGCGGCCCTGGCATTGACGTGCGTGGGTAGATCCTGAAGTTCAGGGTATTGCTTTTCGCAGCGATTCCCGCGGCGCGATTGAATTTGCACTTCGCCGTTCTGGATAAGACAGAGCGCGCGCACGCCGTCCCATTTCACTTCGTAAAGCCATTGCGGGCCGGAAGGAACCTTGGTGACAGCGGTGGCCAGCATGGGTTGAAGATCCGCCGGGATAGCGGCCTTGCGAGCACCGGCGAGGGCGGCAACGCTTAACGAATCCAGATTCTCCGCAATTTGATTTTGGGTGCGCTTTGTCTTCACACTCCAAGCGAACTGATCGATGTCGTAACCGGGGACGGCCCATTCATCTTTCTTCTTCAGCAGCAGCCACTCGTTACCTTTGTCCCCCCGGCCTTTGCCCGCGTGTTTCATGTGAACGATGGCAAAGGAACCTTTCAGCTTGGCGCCGTCGAGCTGAAACTTGAAGTCGCCGCGATCCAGTTGTTCTTGAGCAGTGGCATCACCCAGAACTTCAAACGTGCCGGTGTCCCATAACATGACGCTGCCGCCGCCGTAGTTCCCTTCCGGTATGTTGCCCTCAAAGGCGCCGTAGTCGAATGGATGATCTTCCACCTTCATGGCGAGAACCTTGCGTGTGGGATCGAGGCTGGGGCCCTTCGGCACAGCCCAGCTGACCAATACGCCATTGACCTCCAGGCGGAAGTCGTAATGAAGACGGGTAGCATCGTGGCGCTGCACGCAGAAGAAGCCGCCGCGCCCGGAACCTTGCTCGGCTGGTTCCCGTCCCTCGGGCTCAGGTGTTTTGTCGAAGTGCCGTTTGCGGGCGTATTCTTTCAGACCCATTCTTTTAGACCCATTCTTCTAGACTCATGCCATTTCGGCCATTATGCCAAGCGTGCATTTGTTCAACCGCCTACGGAGACGGCGCCGGATTGCTAACCTGAAGGCATCTCGGATTCGATTTCTCTCGTATGACGTTTGCTGAGCAGCTTAAAAGTCAGCTCAACATTGTAGAAGTAGTTAACCAGTACGTTCGGCTCAAGCGGCAAGGCGGAGGCGCGCGCTGGGTTGGACTATGTCCGTTCCACTCGGAGAAGACCCCCTCATTCGGCGTTCTGAGCACGCTGCAGATCTATAAGTGCTTCGGCTGTGGCGCCGGCGGCGATGTCTTCAGCTTTGTCATGGAGCGGGAGGGCCTGACGTTTCCGGAAACTTTGAGAGTTCTGGCCGAACGCAACGGCATTCCGTTCCCGGAACGTGAGAGGTCCAGCGACCCGGAGGAGCAGCAGAAGGCTGCGCTGTTAGAAATGCAGGAGATTGCGGCAGAAGTTTTTCAGAGCAATCTGCGCGGCGCCGTGGGAGCTGAGGCGCGCAAGTATTTGGAATCGAGAGGCGTGTCCCGGGGCGCGATGGACGAGTTCCGGTTGGGGCTTTCAGACGGTTCAGGCCAACAGTTAGTACAGCGGCTGCAGAAATTCGGGCCGGCATTGCTGGACGCTTCGGGCTTGGTGGCCAAGCGGGATAACGGCGCGGGCTCCTACGACCGGTTCCGCGCACGACTGATGTTTCCCATCCATAACGAGTCGGGAAAGTTGATCGCGTTCGGAGGAAGAGCACTACGCCCGGGTGATGAGCCGAAGTATCTGAATTCGCCGGAGACGAAGATCTATAAGAAGTCCACGGTGCTTTACAACCTGCATCGGGCGAAGGTGGATGCGCGAAAAAACGATCGCATGATTCTGGTGGAAGGCTACATGGACGTCATCGGCGTCTATTCGGCTGGGATTCATGAGGTAGTTGCGAGCAGTGGAACCTCGCTAGGGACCGAACAGGTAAGGGCCATGAAGCGTCAGGTTGCGCAACAAAAAGCCAGTACCGGACAGATCATTCTTAATTTCGATTCGGATGCAGCCGGCGCCCGGTCGACGGAGAAGTACATTGGACCTTTACTCGCGGAGGGTTTACGAGTGAGGGTACTGGACATTCCAGGCGGCCAGGACGCGGATGAATACATTCAGCAGCACGGCATCGAAGCTTACCGGCAATTAGCCGAGCGGGCGAGCACCTACTTTCACTGGCTGGCTGACCGCACGCGAGAGAAGTTCGATATGCGGACGGCGGAAGGCCGTGTGGACGCGTTCAATCAGCTGTCGCCTGTTTTTCAGCAGGTGAGTGATCGTATGGAACGCGCGGCGATCATCACTGAAATGGCTGAGTATTTAAAGGTAGAGCGGGAGCTGATCAGTTCGAAACTTGGTGCGGCGCCCAAGGCGGAAACGGCTCAGAGGTCGCGCGATGTGATCTCTTCGATTCCACCAAACGAAAAGCTTCTGCTTACGTGCTTGTTGTGCTCAGCACAGGCCCGCGCCGCCATTCAGCAATATCTACGCAAGACCGATATCCTTCAGCTGTTGGAGCTGAAGAGCATCTTTGAAGCTGGGCTTGCGCTAGAGGATGAAGGCATCGAGTTTTGCGCCGAAGCGCTGGGGACGCGATTGGAACCGCGAATGCAGAGGATCTTATCGGAGTTGAGCTTTCAAGACAAGGGCATGGCTGAGGAGGATGCGGTGCAGCAGGCGTTGCACTGTTTGACGGCACTCGAAGCGAAATCAGCCAGTGCTAAACGGGACAGTCTGCGGCGCCGGATTCGGGAGCTGGAACAGGCAGGAAATTTCCAGGAAGCATTACTCTTAGCCGATGAGTTGAATAGGGTGAAACGCGCACATTTGGGGGGCTGAGCCGTTGTACTATGGGGAGTCGAGAAGCCGCGGGGGCACAGAGGCAGATTCTCGGGTTAGATCAGTTCCGTTTCACCCGCCGATCCATCACGCAAAGATTGATGAAGGCAGTTAATGCAAGACAGTAACGAGAAGGGCTTCGCTCTCTACGACGAGATCGGAGGTGTCGCCCGAGAGGATCTGGCCAACGGCAGCGATCTGAACGATATCTTCGCCGATCTAGACGGCGCGCCAGTCGAGTTACTCGAAGAGCCCAAAGATTTCGAAAAGAAGGACGACGAGGTCGAGGACCTTGCGGACGTCGATTTAACACCGGGCGCTCTCGACAAGAGCAACGATTCAGTTCGGGTTTACCTGCGCGAGATGGGCATGGTGCCGCTGCTGACCCGGGAGGGCGAAATTGAACTCGCCAAGCGAATTGAGCGTGGGCAGCGCGCAGTGAGAAAAGCGCTGTCGCGATCCCGGTTGGTCACGCAGCTTCTGCTAGACACCAAGGCCAATGTGGAGCGTGGCACGCTGTCCGTTTTGGAGGTGTTGCCGCCGCCCGATCCCCAATTGGGCAGCGAGGAAGAGAACACCGAACTGGAGTTGAAGAATCAACTGTTGGCATCAATGCAGGAGATCGAAAAGGTCTATCGCAAGGCGCAGCAGACCCAGCAGAAGCTAATCAGCACGTCGCGCAACATGAAGCCGAAGCAGCATCGCAAACTGCGCTTTGAATACGCCCGGCTGTTAGTCTCGCTGTCGCGCGGCATCCGGGCTGTTCACTTCTCCGGCCGGTTCCAACGTTCGCTGAGCGACGCGTTGCGCAAGATCGTCAACCAGGTAAAGGCGTTGGAGCAGGAGATCGCACGGCTGCAACGTAAATCGGAACAGCCGCAAGTGGCGGATTCCGGCTCCGCTCCCGTGGTCCGAAAAGAGTTGAAGGCGCTGTCCACTCAGCTGCAGGTGCTTGAAGACCGCTGCGGCACAAGCGCCACGGATTTGCGCCGCACCTTGCAGATTGTGGAGCGCGGAGAAACGGAAACGGACTTTGCCAAAAAGCGGCTGATTGAGGCCAACCTTCGGCTGGTGGTTTCGGTTGCGAAGCGCTATACCAATGGCGGCATGCAGTTTCTGGATTTGATCCAGGAAGGCAATATAGGCCTGATGCGCGCGGTGGACAAATTCGATTACAAGCGCGGGTACAAGTTCTCTACATATGCGACGTGGTGGGTTCGCCAGGCGGTAACGCGCGCCATTGCCGATCAGGCCCGAACCATTCGCATTCCCGTGCACATGATTGAGACGATCAATAAACTGGTTCGTTTGCAACGCATGATGCAGCAGGAGTTGGGGCGCGAACCTACTACCGAAGAACTCGCGGTGCGGATGGACCTGACGCCCAGCAAGATTCGCCGGGTGTTGCGAATTGCGCAGGAGCCGATTTCATTGCAGACGCCGGTGGGCGAAGAAGAAGAATCCAACCTTGGCGATTTCCTGGTGGATAGCAGGATGGTCTCGCCCTCTGAAGCGGTTATCAATTTAAACCTTCGCGAACAAACAGCGGAGGTTTTGAAGACGCTCAGCCCGCGCGAAGAGAAGATCGTGAAGATGCGCTTCGGATTGCAGGACGGGAGCGAACACACGCTCGAAGAAGTGGGTCAAAACTTCGCGGTGACGCGCGAACGCATCCGCCAAATAGAAGCCAAAGCACTACGGAAGCTGCGCCATCCGAGCCGCAGTCACCGGCTGCGTAATTTTCTTGAAAACGGCGCGCCGTCGGTTTAGCTAGTCAGTCACAACGGGCTGCATCGTCTGTGTAGTGTGCCCACCCAACATCTTTCCCAATTCCTGCTGCCTGAACCGGAAGATGGCTTCGAGTTGCCGGCGAACTGACAGCGCGTGCGTGAGTTGTCCCAAAGCGCCGAACGGCAGTGCGTATTCGACGTGATCTCCCACAAGCACTCCCTTCTCGGTTGGTGTAAACGTGTGCCTGTGACGCCAGAGTGAGTAAGGACCTTTGGCCTGCTCGTCTACGAACAGGAACGGCGGCTCGTACTCCAAAATGAGAGCCTTCCAATGCATGGGCAGGCCAAGCCAGCGGATCGTGTATTCGATTTCGGCTCCCTTGCGCATTTGAATGCGCTCTTTCGATGTGACCTGAAAATTCAGCGAAGCAGGCGTTATCTTCGCCAGATTGTATGGGTCTTCGAAGATGGAAAAAGTTCTATCGAGTGAGGAGTCGGTCAGGAGCTCGCATTGAAGGGTGTAGACGCGCATAACGGGCAAGGTAGGTCTACTTTTAGGATGCCGCGTACAGCGAGGTAGACGCACAACCCACTGGCGCGCCTTGCGGACCTCGGGTGTAGTTGACTGGGCTCAGTTGACCAGAATCAGGGCAGGGACATTCTTCCTTTTCTCTCCATCATCAAGACAGAAGTCAGGAGCGCGGCTGGGTACTCGACTGTCGGTTTCTAATGCGTGGGCTTTGCTGGTTGCGCGCCTCGCTCATTCGCCTGGTTTTGCGAGGATCTTTACCAGATCGTAGAGAAATGTTTGTCCTTCGTAAAATGACTGGACGCCCATGCGTTCGTCGCGACCATGCATGCGGATGTCTTCGCGATCCATAAAAAATCCTTGAACGCCGTAGGTTGGAATGTCGGCGGCGCGCAGATAGCGGCCGTCGGTGGCGCCCATCACCATCATGGGTACGGAGGGAACACCGGGCCACAGAGTGTCGGTCACGCGGTTAACCGCTTTGAGAAGGTCGGGCCGCAGCGGCGACGAGGGTGACTGGACGAACTCCGACATCATCTTGACGTCTACCTGATCATCGGCCACCACACGGCGCAAGGAGCTTTGCACGAAATCAACGGAGTCTTCCGGAAGCACGCGGCAATTGACGTTGGCGGCGGCAAGCTGCGGCAGAGCGTTCAAAGCATGGCCGCCTTCCAATTGAGTGGCTACGCAAGTGGTGCGAAGCGTGGCGTTCCAGGCGATGGATGCGGCCGCCACGCGCTGCATGGCTTCCGGGGAACCTTGCGCGACCGGCGCGAGATCGGCAGCCAAGGGGCCGGTCTCAATCTTCGACATGCGGTCGAAATAGACACGCGTGACGTCGTTAGCCTTGAGTGGAAAAGCGAAGCGGCTCATGCGGTCCGGCGCCCAGGCCAAGTGGTAGATGGCATTGTCGGGAACGGGCATGGAGCTGTGGCCGCCTTTGTTATGCACTTCCAGGGGAAAGTTGAGAATGTATTTCTCACTCACCTGAATGTCATTCGAGATTCCTTTGCCATGGGACATTTCGCCCCAGCCGCCCTCGTTGAGGCAGAACTCGGCATCGATTAGTTCTTTATGATTTTTGAGAAGCCATTCCACTCCGTTGTAAGGTCCGCCGCCTTCTTCGTCGGCAGTGAGGGCAACGATGATGTCTCGATCGGGCCGAAAACCTTCGCGTTTATAGCGGATGAGATTGGCCACCCAGACGGCGGCTTGCGCTTTGTCGTCCCCTGTGCCGCGTCCATAGAAGTAGCCGTCCTTTTCAACCAATTGGAACGGATCCATGCTCCAGTCTTCACGTTTCGCTTCAACCACGTCGGTGTGAGCCAGCAGGAGAATGGGCTTGACTGCTCCGGTGCCGTGGTAGCGCACGACAAGATTGGCTTTCGTGGGTATGGCGCCACCCACGAAGATGTCGGAAGAGGGGAAACCGGCGGCTTCAAGCCGGGCCGCGACTGCCTGGGCGACGGGCGTGGTCGAGCCGGTGGTGTAGCCGGATTTGATCTCCACTATCTGCTTATAGATATCGAGCGCAAGCTTCCGTTCCTGTTCGGGAGGCATGGTATGCGCGGCGAACGAGGCGGCGGAGAAGGCGATGGCAAGCAGTGGAACGCAGAAGTTTTCACGCATGAAGCATTATTCCACGCTCAGGCGCTCCCGTCCCGGTGTGAGACGTGACGGTTTGCTTAATGGGCGGCGGGATCGATTGATCAGGACAGCTTTGCGCCCGGCATCGTTATGTACTCGACTGTGGCTCTTCTGAGAGGCGAGCTTTGCCGGCGGCACGCATCGCTTCACGACGCCGTAGTAAAACCGACTCTGCATCCGGTATCGCCATAACCACAGACTCTATATGTTTACAGAATTCGCGTTCACCACTGGCGGCACGTAGCTCGGCTAGATAAGGGTGGATCTTACTGAAGGTTGCTACGATCTCGCTATGTGCGGCACGAAACGCATCGGCATCGATGGCGGAAGTGGTTACGAGCGAAGCAGCCATGTCCCAATAACCGAGCACCATGCGGAACGCGGAGTTTCGTTCTCCTCTTACCACCGCGAGCAGTTCGGTGAAGCTCTCCGGGTTAAATTCTCGCAAGAACCAGTTGCGCGCCTCGCGCAAAACAGGCTCACGGCGGAGATCGAAGAGCTGAAGGTTCAACTGTGCGCTCTCGAAAGGGGTTGGCATGGTTAACGGTGTGGAGTCATTATAGAGCGGGCAGTGTGCCGGTATGCGTTATGTTGGGATTTCGCCAACGGTAGACTCATGCCAGACACGGACATTGCGACACCCACTCCGGTACACCCGGTCACCCCTCCCCGAAAGGTTCCGAAGCCTAAGAGCGCGCTGGAACGGAAATCACGGATGGACCGCATTCTTGCTGAGCTAGACCGTTTGTTCCCGACGGCCACGTGCGCGCTGCATTACCAGAGTCCATGGCAGCTGCTGGTAGCCACCATTCTTTCCGCGCAGTGCACGGATGAGCGCGTGAACAAAGTGACGCCTGAGCTATTTAAGAAGTATCCAGAGATGGAAGATTTTGCAAACGCTCCTCAGGAAGAGCTGTCGCAGGACATTCGCTCAACGGGATTCTTCAACAACAAGGCGCGGTCCGTCATTGGCGCGGCAAAGAAGATACTGGGCGAGTACAAAGGAGAAGTGCCGCGCACGATGGATGAGTTGTTGTCAGTGCCGGGCGCGGCGAGAAAGACGGCTAACGTGGTGCTGGGCACCGCCTACGGAATCTCTTCGGGAGTGGTAGTAGATACACATGTTCAGCGGGTCTCGCAGCGGCTGGATCTGACCAAGAACGAGGAGCCGGTAAAGATCGAACAGGACTTGATGAAAGTGGTGGCGCCGGAGAAATGGATCTTGTTCTCGCATCAGGTGATTCATTTCGGAAGGCAGATCTGTATTGCACGAAAGCCACGCTGCGCGTCGTGTCCTCTCGATCCAGTCTGTTACGCAAAAGACAAGACACTGGCTTAGATGCAGCCTGGTCTGTATTTAGGTATCGATGGCGGCCAATCGGGCACGGTTGCCTTGATTGCGAACGGGAGCGGCAGAGTGATCGGGCGGGGTTGCGGCGGACCGTGCAACCATGTGGGCGCGGCTGAAGGAAGAGTTAAGTTTCTCAGTGCCGTGGGGCAGTCTCTTGAAGAAGCGTGCCGTGAGGCGAAGCTCGATCCGGGTGCGGTGAGTTTTTCGGCTGCCTGCCTGGGCTTGAGTGGAGGCGCTGAAGACAAAGAGACGTACGCGCGGGAGCTGATCCGCAGCGCAAAGTTCAAGATCACGCATGACGCCGAGATTGCTCTTTCCGGCGCGACCGCAGGAGAGCCGGGCATCATCGTTATAGCGGGCACCGGCTCCATTGCTTTCGGCCGGAACGACGCGGGAAGAACAGCGCGTGCCGGCGGGTGGGGCTATATTTTCGGGGACGAAGGCGGCGCGTTCGACTTGACACGCCGTGCCTTGCGTGCCGCTCTACGGTATGAAGAAGGCTGGGGACCGGAGACAAGTTTACGAAAGCTGCTACTCGAAGCAACCGGAGCGGCAAGCGCGAACGAACTGCTGCATCGTTTCTACACAAGTGAGTATCAGCGCACGGCAATTGCTTGTTTCGCGCCTTTGGTGAGTCAGGCGGCGGCGGACGGTGACGCGACCGCGCAGGAAGTCGCGAAGGACGCTGCGTTGAAGTTAGCTTGGTTCGTCGAAGGCGTGTACCGCGGATTATTCACCTGGGGCGAGAACGTTCCTGTCGCTTATATCGGCGGCGTGTTCCAGAGCCAGCCCGTTCTAAGCGAATTCGAAGTGGGGATTCGGGCCGCTATTCCGTGCCGAACGCAACCGCCGCAGTTCAATCCGGCGGCGGGTGCGGTTCTGGAGGCACTGCGGTTGGATGGCAATGAGAGTGCGCTTTCCGATGTGCCAAAATCCGAGAAGTGAAATATGCTCGCGCCTTCGCCCTCTTCGCTCTTCTTCCATCGGTGCGGGCCGGCAGCGCGGCGGAACCCAATTGGCCGCAGGTAGAGCAGCACGCGGTTGACGTTCTGCAGCGTTATGTGCGGATCGCCAGCATCAACCCGCCGGCTGATACTAGCGGGACCGCGAAACTGCTGCAATCGGAACTCGCATCGGCAGGCCTCGAATCGAAGCTGTATCAAAGCGGCCCAGGCGGCAAGACGAACCTGATTGTGCGGCTACCGGGCAAGGATCGTTCCAAGCGGCCTTTGCTTTTGCTCAATCATATGGACGTTGTGCCGGTGGATGCGTCGCGATGGCGGGAAGGCCCGTTCAGCGCGGACATCAAAGATGGCGTGATGTGGGGACGCGGCACGTTGGACATGAAGAGTACGGGCATTATGCAACTCACGGCCTTCATGCTCTTAAAGCAGCTTGGCATCACGCCCGCCCGCGACATTGTTTTTGTAGCGACATGCGATGAAGAGACGGGCGGCGTTTCCGGCGCCACCTGGATGATTCAGAACCACTGGGACGAGATGAACCCGGAATATGTGCTGGATGAAGGCGGCGCTGGATCGCGGGACGTGTATAGCGAGGGTAAGCTCACGTTTGGAATCTCGGTTGCGGAAAAGCAGGTTCTGTGGCTGAGGCTAAGAGCAACCGGTACCGCAGGCCATGGGTCGCAGCCGATTGCCGACAACGCGAACGATCTGCTGATTCGAGCAATTGAAAAAGCCAAGGAGTTTCCACCCTCCGGCAAACCGAACCCAATTGTGCAGGAGATGCGGCAGAGCCTGGGCACGTTGGCTTCGAATAAGTTTATGAATGCCATTCAGCAGAATACAATCTCGCTTACATCTTTGCGGAGCGGCCTGGGAGAGTCGCCCAAAGCGAACGTGATCCCGTCGCTAGCGGAAGCAACTTTAGACTGCCGGCTTTTGCCTGGGCAGAACGCGGAGGAGTTTGTATCTGAAATCAGGGCACGGGTAAACGATCCGCATATCGGGGTGGAGCAAATTTCTCCCAAGCCGGACGATTCGCCAGGGAGCCGCCGCGATACCCCGCTCTTTGATGCCATGAAGCGCGCCATTCAGAAGCAGAACCCCAGCGCGACAGTCCTGCCGATTGTTGTGCCATACGGCACCGATAGTCAGAAGTTTAGAATGCGCGGCGTGATTGCATATGGACTGATTCCGATGGTGATCGATTTGCACACGCTTGCCACAATGCATAGCGATAGCGAAAACATACCGGTAGAGCAGTTTCGCCGCGGGCTGCACATCTACTTCGATATTCTTCGGTCGGAGTGGTAGACAACCCAATTATCCGTTCGGCGCATCCGCAACGGCCGTGCCCAATACGGCTGCAACGGAAATAGCTTCTTGAAAGGGCACCGCGAAGCCGATGTTCAGCCGTGCGGCGGCCTCCATGATTTTCAACAGCAACTCGGATTGCACTTCAAGATAGCGATTGAAGTCAGCTGTCAGTACGTATGCGAAAACATCAAGCTCATACGATTCCCTGGTGATCTTCGTAAAACGGAGCGGAAGCCCGGAGGCGTCTACTTGTTCGTGCTCCTCCAGAATCTGGATAACGGTCTTCATCATTTCACGTATCTGTTCCGCGGTGGTATCGCGCCGCAGATGCAGCGTGGGGTGAAACCACATGCGGTCGCGTCTCGAATAGTTCTCGAGCGTCATGGTCGAAAAGACAGAGTTCGGAATGGTGACAACGGTTCGATCCAGCGTTCTGATCCGAGTGGATCGCAAGCCAATGTCTTCGATCGTGCCAACTTGCCCGGCGAACTGACAGAAATCGCCGACAAGCACCGGGCGATCGGTAATTACTGAGACGCTGCCAAAGAGATTTTCAAGCGTTTTCTGCGCGGCCAAAGCAACGGCTAATCCGCCCACTCCCAGGCCGGCCAAAATTGTGCTGGTTGGATAGCCCCAGCGGTACAAGATCTCCAGCACTGCAAAGCAGAACAGGCAAACTTTTATAATGCGAACGAAGAGCGGGATGACGGAGGAGGAGAGAGATCGTTGGCGCGAATCCAACCGTGAGATGACCTGATCGGAAACTACATCCACTACCCTCATCACAAGCGAGGCAGCGCCCATGATAAACAAGAGCGTCAGCACTTCAAGAATGTAGTCACGCAACAGCGCGGAAGGTGCAATCGCCACCATGCACGCGCGGAAGACGGCCACGGAAAGCAGCAGGCGAAGCGGGTCGACCAATGCCTGTACGCGATAGGGCTGAACGGACTTGAGATAGCGCGTGATCAACGGCTTTGCCATGGCTAGGACAAGGCGCGACAGGAGACGTGAAAGAACGGAAAGGATCAACGCCAGTGCTACCAGCGCAAGCCACACCCAAAGTGAGCTGCCAATCAGCTTGGTTTGAACCAGAGCGGAGGGAAGCTTCCTTTCAAACGGGGACTCGGCGGTCAATGCGGAGAGTTGGGGAACACGCGCCACGCTGTCGGCGGAGACCAACCAAACTTCCACGCCACCCTGGTGGGAGCGGTGCATTTGAAGGGGAATGGTCTGGCCGTTCCACTGGAACGTGTCTAAGGTGTCGAGATCCGGCGCGAGCCCGTCGGTAAGGTTGCCCGCGGGTGCATTGCTGAGATGGTCAACCTCAAAGTGCTGATCGCGGTCAAGCAGGAGACACAGCTGCTTTGCGAGTTCCCCGCCCTGACTCGACCTGTTCCGGGACAATTCCAAGTACTGTGCCGCTAGCGGAAGTTTGTTATCGTGGCACGCCTGAAGGAAGTTATAGATGGAACTTCGCGGGGTGGTGCGCTGCAACGCATCGGTTGCAGTCTCGGCTGCAGGGGCGGTGGATTTGTTCCCGGAGGCGAAACTACTTAAGCCCTGAGCTGAGACGGCCTGCACCGTCAGAAGGGCGCAAGTAAGCAGGAGGGGCAAGCGACGTGTCTTGCGATAGGGAGCCATACGCTGTAACCAGCTTAGAAGTTGGCGCGATCGATTTCAGCAAACCGTTGAGCCCGAGTGATCACAAGCCGTTGCGAGTTTTGCCAAACCGTTCAGCGGCTTTGATTTCAAGAGTTTGGATTCGCTTCTCAATCCGGATCTATATCCGGCTGCAAATCGGCCACTCCTACTCTCTGAACAGGAGTATCCACTTCTTATGTCTTCTGATGTCATTTTGTGCGGCAGCCAGCGCGAGCACCCGGCCAATTCGGTTCTCCTTGGCAAACCCGCAGCGGACGAAATCATTCAACTTACCTTAGTTTTGAAGCGCCGTGAAACCGCGCCCGATGCCGGTTCAATAGCCAGCCACCTCTCTCATTCCCAGCTTTCGGAGCTTCACGGCGCCGATCCGGCAGATATTGAAGCTGTGGAGGCGTTTGCATCTGAACAGAGCTTTACGGTGATGCGGCTCAACGCGGCGGCGCGGACCGTTGCGGTCTCAGGACCGTTCGCGGCTATGGCGAGCGCCTTTGGTGCAGATGTCGATTTGCGAGGCGTCCAGGGCAAGGTCATGCGAACACGGCAAGGGCAGCTGAGCCTTCCCGATTCGCTCGCCGGCCGCGTAGTTGCGGTTCTCGGCTTCGATCAAAGGCCCGCGGCACATACGTATTATCAACTCATGCCGCGCTCCAGCCAGCCCGTTGCTTACACGCCGCTTCAGGTGGCGCAAGCGTACAACTTTCCGTCAAATACGGGAAAGAATCAGACCATTGCGTTGATCGAACTTGGCGGCGGCTTTCAAACTTCCGATCTCAAGAAATATTGGAAGCAGCTGAAGCTGAACAACGTCGCGACAACTGCTGTTTCGGTTGACGGCGCACACAACAGTCCGGTTGGCGACGCGAACAGCTCGGATGGCGAAGTGGTGCTGGATATCGAAGTGGCTGGCGCAGTCGCGCCGGGCGCACGCATCGCAGTGTACTTCGCGAACAATACCGATCAAGGCTTTTTAGATGCCATCAACGCCGCGATTCACGATACGGAGCGAAAGCCGTCGGTTATTTCGATCAGCTGGGGACAGGGAGAAAATCACTGGACGCCGCAGACGTTGGATGCTTTCAACTCGGCATTCCATGACGCCGCGTTGCTAGGTATCTCCGTTTGCGCTGCCGCGGGCGACAACGGGTCGTCGGACGGTGAGTCGGATGGCGGCGATCACGTTGACTTCCCTGCCTCCAGTCCCTGGGTTCTGGCATGTGGTGGCACTCGTCTGTCAATTCAGAACGGCAAAATCAAATCTGAGACGGTCTGGAACGATGGCGCGAATGGTGGCGCAACTGGCGGCGGCGTGAGCGCTTACTTTGCGCAACCTTCTTACCAGACAGGCATTCACATGCCGGTCCCCACGGGCAGCGCTCACTCGAATGGCCGCGGCGTTCCGGACGTGGCTGGGGTAGCCGACCCGGAGACCGGATTCCTGATATTGGTCGACGGTGAGGAAGGCGCAGTCGGCGGAACCAGCGCCGTCGCTCCTCTGTGGGCCGGCTTGATCGCGCTATGGAATGAGCAGCTCGGCCGAAACGTGGGCTGGCTTCATCCAACACTTTATGGAACCCTCGCGCAGCACAAGGTTCTGAATGACGTAACATCAGGTACCAATGGCGACTTCAAGGCCGCAAAGGGCTGGGACTCTTGCACTGGCCTCGGCACGCCGAACGGGCAAGCGGTTCTGGGCGTTCTTAAGCAGAGTCCGGTGAAGTAAAGCGCAGTTTCTAAGTAAGCACTAAGGGCGGGACGCGAAAAGCGTCCCGCTTTGCTTCTCAATTTCACTTAGGATCTCTTCGCAAGCTGCCCGAGGATTTGCGGCGCGAGTGACTTGCCTGCCGATCACAAGGTAATCGGCGCCATCGCGGATAGCTTCTGCCGGAGTTGCCACGCGCTTTTGGTCCCCAACAGAAGCTCCCGCAGAACGAACCCCCGGCGTGACCAGCTTTAGTCCAGGACCACCTGTCTGCCGCACTCTTGCCACCTCCAGAGGCGAGCACACGATTCCGTCGATGCCGCTTTCGACAGCTTTCTTCACCCGGAGTTCAACCAAGTCTGAGATCGGCGTAGGATAGCCGAGATCGGCAAGATCCTCCTGATCGAAGCTTGTCAAAACAGTAACTGCCAGTAACTTCGTTGAGCTGTTGCCGCGGCCCTCCACAGCGGCCTTCATCACCGTTCGGCTGCCATGAACAGTTAAAAAAGTGACCGCACCGCTGCGGCAAATCTGGCTGGTGGCCCGCTTCACCGTTTCGCCGATGTCGTAGAGTTTCAGATCCAGGAACACTTTCTTTCCCATGGCACTCAGCTCTGAAACGATGTCCATTCCCGCGCTCGCGTATAACTCCATTCCCACTTTGTAGAAATTTGCGGCAGGGCCAATTTTCTGGACCAGGCTGCGCGCTTCATCACGGTTCTCAACATCCAAAGCGATGATAAGTGGATTCACACTTTTACCTCTATTGGCTTGGCGGCCCTTTCCCTCACGCGGCCAATAACGTACGCCTCAGGCCGGGTCTCAAGTAGTTTTTTTGCGTCCTCTTCGTCAAGACTGACAAGCAGGCCGCCCGATGTCTGTGGATCGTAGAGCAAGGCCTGTATCTCTTCTGGAATTTCGGAAGGCATGCTCACACAGCTTTCCACGAACTCGCGGTTATTATTCAATCCGCCGGAATGAGCGCCACTCTTCGAGTATTCGATAGCTCCCGGCAAGAAGCGAACTGCACTGGCCGAAATCTCAAGAGTTATGTTACTCGCCAGCGCCATTTCACGTGCGTGCCCAAGCAGGCCGAAACCGGTGACATCCGTGCAACCGTGTACATTGAGTTCGCCGAGCGCCTCCCAAGTTGCGCGATTAAGGGTGAGCATCTGTTCGATTGAGGCAGCCATGTCGCTGGGCTCAACGATTTGCTTCTTCAGAGCGGTAGAAATAACGCCGGTGCCGATCCGTTTTGTAAAGACCAGAACATCGCCCGCCTTTGCGCCCGCGTTGGTCCACACGTGCCGCGGATCGACTAAACCCGTCACCGCGTAGCCGAATTTGATTTCGTCCTCAGAAATACTGTGGCCGCCCAGGATCACGCAACCCGCTTCGTGAATCTTGTCCGCGCCACCCTTCAAGATCGCTTCGAGGTCCGCAATGTCGCCCTTGGCGGGAAACACCACGAGGGAAAGCGCCGTAATCGGACGGCCTCCCATAGCGTACACATCGCTCAATGCGTTGGCCGCGGCGATCCCGCCGAACGTGTATGGATCGTCGACAATGGGCGTGAAGAAATCCACCGTCTGAACGATCGCGAGCGGTTTACCGCCCGCCTGCGTCAGATCATAAACACCCGCATCATCAGCTGTGTCATAACCAACCAGAACGTTGTCATTGCTCAGGCGCGGGACGGTCTTGAGTGCGCGATCCAGAATTTTAGGACTCAGCTTGGAGGCACACCCGCCAGCCTTCACGTTGGCGGTGAGTTTTGTGGACATTAAGCTCCAGTGTAATGAGCCGTCAGCGTCGCTTCCTTCGCTAGCTGCCACTCGCGCCACTCATCCAGCAACGGGAAATAAAGTCCCAGCCAAACCGGGCCGTCCGCCAGCCGGGACATCAGCGTGCCGTAATTCTCCAATTGCGCGCGGTACCGCTGCTGTTGCTTATCCAGAAACTGTTCGCGGCGGGCGCCTTGATGTTCACTCGTCTTGAAATCGACAATCCAGAGCCGCGATTGTTCGTCCCGGAAGACTCGATCAATGGTTCCGCTAATCAGTTGATCTGCGATGCGCCCGTCCACCGGCCACTCAGACCAAGCTTCCGCGCGGGAACGCAGTATCCACTTCCCACGTTCGCTTTTCAAAGTGTTGCCGACCGCGCGGAGCACCTGTGCGGAGGCTCTCGCCTGTTCGTCAGCAGCAACGCCCAGGCGCATCAGTTCGGATTCGACGATCGGCGCGAGTGCGGCTACCCGTGCCGGCGTCCACCGGTCAAGACCTTCTCTCTCGGCACCTTCTCGTGCGGCTCGCTTCAATAGCTCGTGAACGACTGAACCAACATGCCGGCCCGTATCACTCACCCAGACATACGGGATCTCGTGCGCGGATGCTGTTGCACGGCGAAGCTCCGGCCGCCACTCGACTGACGCGTCGAAATGCGGCGTATGCCACCCCGCTGGAAGACGCCGCAGAGTTGTGGCTGGAGGCGCATTTGCATTCGAGAACAGCGACGTTTGCACAGGCGCCTTGCGCCGCAGCTCGCTCCGAAACAGATTTTCAACGCCGCTCCAGATCAGACCGAGAAACGTGTTGCTTGGCGCTTTACAACATTCCGTGCCGCTCTTGTTCGTCTTTACGTTTCCCAACAAGTAGAGCTCATTCTTCGCCCTGGTGCATGCCACGTAAAGCAAGCGTTTTAGCTCGTGCGCTTCCTTCTGCTTGATTTCTTCGCATACGAAATCGTAGTTGAGATCCTTGCCGGCCTTCTGCGGTTGAGCCGCGAGATGCAGCCTGGATCTGCCATCCTCGCCGATAGTTTCCGTCCAGATGAGCAGTTCGTTATCACGCGACTTCGGTGGAGATGCCACCTTTGGAATGATCACGACATCAAATTCCAAGCCCTTCGCCTGGTGGATGGTCATCACACGAACGCAATCTCCATCGGACTGGGGCTTGGCATACAGGCACTCCAGCCGCTCGTTCAAAAGGCTGAAGTCGCGGATGATTCCACCGTCTTCGAGATTCTCCAGCAGGTTGAAAAATGTATCGACATCTTCGTACTGACTGGTCTCACGCAGGATAGCGGGGCCGCCGAGCGCGAGCCATAGCTGTTCCACCAAATCACGCAACGGGACTCGGCCAACCCGCGCTACCGCGGCCGAGAAAATCTCCTGAATCCGCACTGCTCGCTGTCGCCCGTCACTCGAGAGTTCCGCAATCTTTGCCGGATCAGACAGCAGGTCGAGAATGGTGCGATCGTTTTCACATTCAGCCAAGGTACTGAAATCGGATAATGTAAGTCCGCACCAAGGCGCGCGCAAGCAGGCCAGCCATGACGCGCGATCACCCAAATGCACAATAGCGCGGGCGAGAGAAATCAGATCCAGGATGTGCTGTTGTTCTCTCAACTCATCGATATCAATCGCTTCATATCGTATGTTGGCTTTCCGAAGTGCCGGCAGGACCGCCACGATGTGAGCACGGCTGCGAACCAGGATGGCTATTTCGCCCTTTGACTGAGACCGTTCGACGATACGCACGATCTCGCGTGCCTCCGCCGCACCGTTGTCATCGACAAACGGGATGACTTGCGGCTCGCTTTTGCCCTTTGGCCTGGCGGCTTCGGACGGCTGGAGTTTGACGGCTCCATGCGCCGCATCGTCCTCTGACATCACTGGGGCGAGCGTGGCCTGTATCCAATCGACGATCTCGGGCGTGGAACGAAAATTCGTCCGCAATCGCACAGGGTGCAATCGCACCGATCCGAGTTGTTGCCGGTCCCATGCCTCAAGGAACAGAGACACCTCGGCTTCGCGAAAGCGGTAGATGCTCTGCATTGGATCCCCAACGACAAAGAGCGTGTGTCCGTCGCCCTCAGACCATTGCGCGGTGAGAGCGTCAACCAGATCGTATTGAGCGCGGGACGTGTCCTGGAACTCATCGACGAGAAGATGCTCGATTCGATAATCGAGCGCATAGAGAAGATCGCTCGGTTGATCTGGCGTGCCGAGCGCCCGAATAGCCGCGCGCGTTACTTCAGTGAAGTCAACGGCCGAGCGCTCACGAAAAGAGTCCTTCAGAGCGTCGTAGGCTAAATGCAGAATCTCGCAGAAATCCGCAATAAGAGGGTCATTATGCGTGTTATCGAGGAACTGCCATTGATCACGTTTCTGCAGCATGCGCGCGATCTGTCCCTCGACGGATGCGATGTCGTTGTCGAAGTGCAGCGAGAGACGGCTAAATAAGGCCTGCTGCTCGGGGTTGCCTTCCGTCAGTTCACGGATCGTGCGCCGCGCGGCCAGCCGATAGAGATCGCGAGCATCTTCTATAACATCTCTCGTACCGCCAAACTCCGACACTATGGGCATTTGCCGGGTGAGCATCGCGCAGAGCGAATCAATCGTTTGAATCTGGAGGCGGCCGGTATCTGAAAGCAAATGCCATTCGCGTTTACGGCTATTCTCAAGCGTGGCTAAAGCGAGTTTTCGCGTGAGCTTCTCATAAGGTTCCCTCACTTCAGAGTTCTCACTTGCTTGTTGCAGCGCCTGCTCCACACGCTGCTTCATCTGGGAAGCCGCTTTCCTCGTGAACGTCACAGCCACTACTGACTCGGGTCGCTCGATGATGCTAAGCAGGCGGAGAAAACGTTGCACAAGAAGCCCTGTCTTGCCTGAGCCCGCCGGCGCTTGCACGATAAAGGAACGAGTGGGATCAATCGCCTCCTCCCGCTCTTGATGGTCCGCCGAAAGCTGCTTACTCCGCGTCAACGTCACTCTCCCCAGCGAAGTTGGACTTTTCGCGTATTCTGCAAAACGGCTTTTGGCCGCAGTAGTCGCACGCACCTTTGATGGGGTCGACAACCGCTTCGCCTTTTACAAAACCAAGCGCGATTTTTTCTATGTTCGAGACCGATTGCTCAATGAAACTGTCCCAGTCCTTCTTGGCATTTGCCGAACGGCCCGGGCCGGGAAAGTGACGCTCTCGTCCGAATCCCACCGCCTTTAATTCGCGTGGTTTCAACTGTCCAAAGAAGACGCCGTCGACGGGCTCGCCTGCAGCGGCCGCATACACCATCAGTTGCGGCTCGGCAGGGCGCTCTCCTTCCAGCTTCGTCGCCGTCTGCTTGCCGCTTTTGTAATCAATGAGGAGAACACTGCCATTCTTTAGCCGGTCCATGCGGTCGACGCGTAGGCGCAAGCGCAGACCCGGAATCTCATAAAAACGCTCCTGCTCAATCGTCTCGACGGTAAACGGCTGGCTGCGCGAACGCTCAATCTCGAGCCATTGCAGAATTAGCTTCTCCAGCCGTTCGCGCTCGGCGCCGGTAGTGAGCTGATGAAAGGGGCTTGATGCGTTGTCCTTTACGGCTTCGAGAACTGCATCGCGAACAATCGTCCTCAAGTCTTCGGCTTCGGTGGAGCGCAGGCGGTCTTGCGTCTTCAGCAAGTCCCAAACGGTCTGAAGAGCTTTATGCAAGAATTGACCGCGATCACGGCTATCGAAGCCGAAGCAAGCCTCCTCGGGAACACTGGAATGAAGCCGGTATTCCGCAAAGGCGCGAAAAGGGCACAAGCTTTGGGACTTCACGATGCCCGTTCCTCCGCGGATCGGCTCGCCAGACTCAAACGGTGGCCCGTAGCTATCGTCGATTTCGTTGAGCGCTACCGGAGCGTAAGACGCGACCGGAATCTTGCCGCGCCATTCCGGGATTGGCCCTGCATCGGGCTGGACAAATTTCGCAGCCAGAGGTGATAGCCGCCCGAAGAAGGTCGCACTCAGCGAAGGCGCTACCCGGAAGAGCGACTCCGTCGTGCGCTGGTGCATTTCATAGACGCTCTGACGTGAACTACCTGGCACGCCGTGCGCACGCTGCACATTCAGCGGGACAAGGGCCGAAGGATGTATGGACGGCGGCCAAGTCTCGTTGGACAGCCCGGTCAGCAAAGCCGAATCGACCTCGATTCCACCCGCATCGGCAGCATCTAGAACCTGAACAGGCGATGACCAATCACCCCGCTCGGATCCGTTTACCGAAAGCAAACTCCGCAGGGGCGCGAGTGCGGCTTCGAAAGAAACGGGCTTCGATACTAAGCCGAGGCTCGACAAGCTCGATACCGCATTCTTCCAAAGCTCTACTATGTCAACTTCCTCAGAGCTGAGATCGGCGTCGCCAGGCCAACCCACCACTTCGAGTAAATCTCTAATGAATTCACTCCAGGCGGGAAGATCGCGATAAGCCGGTCCGCTACTTGGTTTGCTGCGAAGCGCGGCCCAAACAGGCCTGAGCCGGACGCAATCGCCGGCGTTGTACTCCAAGTCGCGCAACGACACATCAATGTCACGCCCGCGTCTGAGCTTCAGGTCCGCGAGTGCCCGCGCACTTCTCTCCGCATCCGCGCCCACGATGTAAGGCGAACGAAGAATGGCGCAAGCATCGGTCATAGTGATGCGCGGGTGCGCCAATTGCAACAACAAGAGAGCACTCGCCACAATGGGATGTTCGCTGAGAGGGCGCGCGGCGTTCACATGGAACGCAGAACTTTCGGACAGGTCTCCGCTTCCCTGGGGCGAGCGGATCAGACGAAGCGCGGCCGAAGGGTAAAACACCTGGGCGAAGGCGCGCTCAACAAGCGAACGGTGAGCAGCAAGATCAGGAACAAAAACAGCTATTGAGCCACCAGGATGTTCTTCAAAGGCTGCCCTGGCCCAACGTGCCGCTTGCTCAATTTCTTTCGTGGGCTCCGCGCAGGATTGAGCGGCTACGCCGGTTATTGGAACGTCATTGGTAATAGGGGCGACGCTCGCACGATCACCCCACACGTTCCTAATCTGCTGCAGCGCGGGTGTAAACGCGTCGAACCCTGCGAAGACGGTCAAATGACGTTCGCACAATCCTTCAGCAATCCAGCCCGGCAGTAATCGCCAAATATCTGAACGCGTAATCCACCGCTCATCACGGCATTTCTCACGGAAGCGGCTATGCCAGCGGAGGAAATGCTGTGCATCTTGGTAATCGCTCCAGAGATCACTACCGGCAGGTATCTGCCACTCGGCCAGCAGCCGCGCAGCGCTACTCGCTAAACGGGCAGTGCTTGCCACATCAAACAGATCGGCCTCTTCCTGTTCAATAATGCTCTGCCACACCATACGCTCCTGCGCCGGCGAGAGCAGTGCAGCTACGTCTGACCCGCTGTAGCGTGCCTCCTGCCAGCAGGCAGTAAGCCATGCATCGACACTATAGATGGAAGGCCGTTGCCAGCTCTCCATTCCGCGCTCGAGTTGGTAGCGGGTGAACTGTTGACCGGCAATACTGGCCAGCAATCGGGATGGCGTTACTATCGTGGCCTTCTTCTCAAACCAAGAGGAGAGGCCGCTACAGGCGAGGCGCATGAACAGGTGGGTTACACACCATTATCCGCCTTCACCGCAACTACGAGATGGAATCCAGCTCCTGATGAGTCTTAGCTTCCCGGTCGAGTTTTTCTTGCTCCTTCACCGAATACTTCGCCCAGGGCGCTGCTTCTAAACGAGCCGGTTCGATAGGCTCGCCGGACTCCAGACTCACTCCGTAAGTGCCGTTCTCAATTCGCTCCAAAGCTTCGCGGACAAGCATAAGAGTCTGTGCGGCTAGGGTCGCTTCCTGAAAGCCGGCAGCTTGACCTTCTGCTGAGATCACCCGGTCCATTTGATCCTCCACTTCAGCCGATCGCGAATCGCGGGCGTCGTCTTCGTGCATTTTGATGGAGTCGAGAAGGTCCTGCTGTTTCGCCACTAACAGTTGTTTGTAATGTTCAATGTTCATTGATGCCGAGTATATAGGGTAGACGAAAAAGGGGCGGCTCCCTTTAAGAGCCGCCCCACTGAGTTTGAACGGTACTGAGTTAGACTTCTTCCGCGACCGTCGCCGCTCCTAAAGCTTCTTCCGCAGCTAAGTCATCCGAAAGACCGCCCGTGTAGATCCCAGGCGTTTCGTCGGAGTAGTCTCGCAAGTCGTCGCCGAGCGAAATCTCCTGCTCGGGCAACGGCTCTTCCTCCACCACATCCTCGCCCGCGATCTTTACCTTCCGGTAATATTCCATACCGGTTCCGGCTGGAATCAAGCGGCCCATGATGACGTTCTCCTTCAGACCGCGCAGGTAGTCCACCTTGCCGTTGATGGCGGCTTCGGTGAGTACACGCGTTGTCTCCTGGAAACTGGCGGCCGAAATGAACGAATCGGTCGAGAGAGATGCCTTCGTGATACCAAGCAGGATGGGTTTGCCCGAAGCCGGACGGCCACCCGCTTCAATTACGCGATTGTTCTCTTCGCGGAACCTGAACTTATCTACCACTTCCTCAGGCAGAAACTCCGTATCGCCAATCTCCTCGATTCTGATCCAACGCATCATCTGGCGCGAAATCACTTCAAGGTGCTTGTCGTTGATGTTCACACCCTGCAAGCGGTAGACTTCCTGGATCTCGTTCACCAGGTACTTCTGCAGTTCCTTCTCGCCGAGTACGGCAAGAATATCGTGCGGATTGCGCGGACCATCCATGAGCGGATCGCCCGAGCGCACACGCTCGCCTTCCTGCACGTTGATGTGGACACCGCGAGGAATGGCGTACTCCTTCTGAACTCCGTCATCACCAGTGATGTAGAGCTTACGCATACCCTTGCTGACTTCGCCGTATTTCACGGTGCCGTTGATTTCTGCGATGATAGCCGTTTCGCGCGGTTTACGAGCTTCAAACAACTCGACTACGCGAGGCAGACCACCAGTGATGTCCTTGGTCTTGGTAGTGGCGCGTGGGATCTTCGCGATCACGTCGCCGGCGTGCAGCGTTTCACCGTCCGACACCATTAAGTGAGCGTGCGTCGGCATCAGGTAGCGCTTCTCTTCAGAACGCCCGCCGCCTTCCGGACGCATGATCACGGTCGGGAAGCGCTTCTCATCAGTAGAATCGATCACCACCACCTGCATATTGCCGGTGATCTCATCCACTTGCTCCTGAGTGGTAACGCTATCGATCAAATCCTTGAAGTGAATGACTCCGCTCACTTCCGTCAAGATCGAGAACGTATACGGATCCCATTCGAGTAAGACCTGATTAGCCTTTACCGGCGCGCCATCTTCGACGTTGATCTTGGCGCCATACACAACCGGATAGCGTTCGCGCTCGCGCTGCTTATCGTCTACGACGATCAGGATGCCGTTCCGGTTCATTGCGATCAACTCGCCCTTGTTATTGCGGACGCTATTGACGTTGCTGTAGCGGACGGATCCGTCGCTCTTTGCGTCTTGGGTCGATTGCTCGCTGATACGAGTTGCCGCGCCGCCGATGTGGAACGTACGCATTGTCAACTGCGTGCCGGGCTCGCCGATGGACTGAGCCGAGATGATGCCGACGGCCTCGCCGCGTTCCACCATGCGGCCGGTTGCCAGATTGCGTCCGTAACACAGGCGGCAGACACCACGCTTCGATTCGCACGTCAGTACCGAACGGATTTTTACTCGCTCAATACCTGCAGCTTGAATGGCGCTCGCCAGGTCTTCCGTGATCTCCTGGTTCACACGCACGATGACGCTGTTTTCGTAATCCCGTTGATCTTCAAGCGCCACGCGGCCAACGATACGGTCACGCAACGGCTCAATGATTTCGCCCGATTCAATAATCGGTTCGACATAGATGCCATCCGTGGTGCCGCAATCGTCTTCCGTGATGATGACGTCCTGCGCCACGTCACAAAGCCGGCGCGTCAGGTAGCCGGAATCGGCCGTTTTCAGAGCCGTATCCGCCAAGCCTTTTCGTGCGCCGTGAGTGGAGATGAAGTACTGCAACACGTCCAGGCCTTCGCGGAAGTTCGCCGTGATCGGTTGTTCGATGATCTCGCCCGAGGGCTTGGCCATCAAGCCGCGCATACCCGAGAGCTGGCGAATCTGCTGCTTCGATCCGCGAGCGCCCGAGTCCGCCATGATGTAAATGGGGTTCAGGACGCGACCGGTGCGATCGTCCTCCTCCATGTTCTTGAACATCTTTTCGGAGACCGTTTCGGTGACCTTCGACCAGATTTCAATAATTTTGTTGTAGCGCTCCGATTGTGTGATGGCGCCTTCCTGATACTGCTGCTGAACTTCCACCACTTGCTTCTCAGCATCGTGAACCAGGCTGCTCTTCTCCTCGGGAACCACCATGTCGTCGATCCCGATGGAGATACCAGCGCGCGTGGCATAGAGGAAGCCAAGCTTCTTCACTTCGTCGAGCATCTGCACCGTGACTTGCAGCCCGAATTTCAGATAGCAGTATTGAACCATCTGCGCCATGCCCTTCTTCTTCAGAAGGCCATTGAGGTACGGCATCTGCTTGGGAAGAACGTCGTTCAGGATCACGCGACCAACGGTCGTGTCCATGTACTGCTTGCTGAACTCGATCGGCTCGGTGTGAAGCAGGTTCTGATTATCAAACGCCTTGGTCAGGTCGATCACCTTACCCGTGTGGCGAAGCTTGATGGCGGTGAGCGTTTCCACTTCGCCCATTTCAAGTGCAATCAGCACGTCATCAATGGATGCGAAGGTACGGCCCGAACCCTTCGAGTTGGGGCGCATCTTGGTCAAGTAATAAAGACCAAGCACCATGTCCTGCGTCGGAATCGCGATAGGCGCACCATGGGCAGGCGAAAGAATGTTGTTCGAAGCCAGCATTAAGGTGGACGCTTCGATCTGTGCTTCAGGCGATAGCGGAATGTGAACGGCCATCTGATCGCCATCGAAATCGGCGTTGAAGGCGGTACAAGTCAGCGGGTGCAGCTTGATTGCTTTACCCTCCACCAGCACCGGCTCGAACGCTTGAATACCTAGGCGGTGGAGAGTTGGAGCGCGATTCAGAAGGATGGGATGGTCCTTGATCACTTCTTCGAGAATGTCCCAAACTACCGGATCCTGCTGCTCAACCAGTTCCTTGGCTTGCTTGATGGTGGTGCAATGGCCGCGCTGCTCCAGACGATGGTAGATAAAGGGCTTGAACAGTTCCAAAGCCATCTTCTTCGGCAGACCGCATTGATGCAGCTTTAGTTCCGGACCGACCACGATCACGGAACGGCCGGAGTAATCGACGCGCTTACCCAACAAGTTCTGACGGAAGCGACCCTGCTTGCCCTTCAGCGTGTCAGAGAGCGATTTTAGCGGACGGTTGTTCGCACCGCGCAGTACGCGGCCGCGGCGTCCGTTATCAAACAGTGCATCCACTGCTTCCTGCAGCATGCGCTTTTCATTGCGCACGATCACGTCAGGAGCATGCAACTCCATCAGCTTCTTCAAGCGGTTATTGCGATTGATGACGCGTCGATAGAGATCGTTTAAATCGGACGTTGCAAAGCGGCCGCCATCGAGCGGTACCAGCGGGCGCAACTCCGGTGGGATTACCGGAATCACGTCAAGGATCATCCACTCAGGCTTGTTGCCCGATTTGCGGAAACTCTCCACAACGCGCAGACGCTTGGCATACTTCAGCTTTTTCTGCGCTGAAGTTTCCGTCTTCATCTTTTCGCGGATCTCCAGGCTCAGCGCTTCGATGTCGATTTTGCGGAGCAGTTCCTTGACGCCTTCGGCGCCCATCATCGCGACGAATTTGCCCGGGAACTCCTGATCGAGCTGGCGCTTGCGCTCATCACTGATTACTTCGCCCGTGCTCAGCCCGGTGGCCTCACCTGGATCGATAATCACGAATGCTTCGTAATAGAGCACGCGCTCAAGTTCACGCAACGTGATGTCGAGCAAGTATCCGATGCGGCTGGGCAGTCCTTTGAAGAACCACACGTGGGAGGAAGCGCTAGCCAGCTCAATATGGCCCAGGCGCTCACGGCGTACGCGGGAGAGCGTCACTTCAACGCCGCACTTGTCGCAGATAACACCGCGATGTTTCATGCGCTTGTACTTACCGCAGAGACATTCCCAGTCAGCAACCGGACCAAAGATTCGAGCGCAGAACAGTCCGTCGCGCTCTGGCTTGAACGTGCGGTAGTTGATCGTTTCCGGCTTAGTTACTTCTCCATGTGACCAGCTGCGGATCTTTTCCGGAGAAGCCAGACTAATGCGAATGGAGTCGAAGTCGGCAATAAGATTGGCTCTATCGTACGGAGAGGAACGATACATGAATTGTCCTTGAATACCTTTTCAGCATGGGGCCCGTTTTTGCACTTGCGAACAGGACGTGGGGCACCAGTCGTGACGCCATAGTCCGCAATATTTCTTCACCGCGCACGAAGCGGACACCGCGGCGCCCGCTTGTGCACTGTCTCTCGCTAATCCGCGGCGTGAGCCAGGTCCTGCATCTCGCGCGGCTTCTTCATCAGTTCCACGTCCAGGCAGAGACTCTGCAACTCGCGAATTAACACGTTAAACGACTCAGGCACGCCAGGCTCAGCTGCCGCTTCGCCCTTCACGATCGCTTCGTAGATCTTGGCGCGCCCATACACATCGTCGGACTTTGCCGTTAGCAGTTCCTGCAGAATGTACGCAGCACCATACGCCTCAAGCGCCCAAACTTCCATCTCGCCGAAGCGCTGACCACCGAACTGCGCCTTGCCACCAAGCGGCTGCTGGGTGATGAGTGAATACGGCCCAATGGACCGGGCGTGAATCTTGTCGTCCACCAAGTGGCTCAACTTCAGCATGTAGATGTAGCCGACGGTCACCGGCTGTTCGAACATGTGCCCGGTCATACCGTCGTGTAGGTCAATTTTGCCGGAGGTCGGTAGCCCGGCTTCCGTCAAGCGCGCCTTGATGTCCCGTTCCGCCGCGCCATCAAATACCGGAGTGGCAAAATGCAGCCCCAACTTCTCGGCGGCCCAACCGAGGTGCGTTTCAAGAATCTGCCCGACGTTCATACGAGAAGGAACGCCCAGCGGATTCAGCACGATTTCAACCGGCGTCCCATCGGGCATATACGGCATATCTTCTTCAGGAACGATGCGGGCAATGACGCCCTTGTTCCCGTGCCGTCCGGCCATTTTGTCGCCCACCGACAGCTTGCGCTTCATGGCGATATAAGCCTTGACCAGCTTGATTACGCCCGGAGGCAGCTCATCGCCTTTGCGAAGCTTAGCGATTTTCTCTTCCGTGATCTTTTCGAGAACCGCGATCTGACGCGAGGTCATCTCCTCGATTTCGTCGATCTGCTCATTGAGGCGAACATCTTTCGTGTTCAGCCGCATGCGCTTCAGATCGCGCGCCCGCAGCTTCTCTAGAACGTCGCGAGTGAGCGGCGTATCCTTTGAAAGCAGCTTTTTGTTGGTCTTTTCGTCGTGCAGGTCGGCCTGCAGCTCTTTGCCCGCCAGCAGGTGCTCCAGACGCTTTGCCCGCTCATCGCTCAGGATTCGCTTTTCATCTTCGAGGTTGCGATGCAGGCGCTCTTCCTGCAGCTGCAGGATCTGCTTTGACCGCTCGTCGAGTTCCGCGCCCTTGCGCGAGAACACCTTGCAATCCACGATGGTGCCCTCAATACCGGGCGGGCAGTAGAGCGACGCGTCTTTCACATCGCCAGCCTTTTCACCGAAGATGGCGCGCAGCAATTTTTCTTCGGGAGTCAGCTGCGTCTCGCCCTTGGGCGTCACCTTGCCCACCAGAATGTCGCCGGGCTTCACCGTTGCGCCCACGCGAATGATGCCGCTCTCGTCCAGGTTGCGCAGGAAGGACTCCGCGATATTTGGAATATCGCGAGTGATCTCTTCCGGTCCCAGCTTGGTGTCGCGCGCCTCGATCTCAAACTCTTCGATGTGGATCGAGGTGTAGTAATCGTCCTTGACCAGCTTTTCGCTGACCACAATGGCGTCTTCGAAGTTATAGCCGCGCCAGGGCATGAACGCCACCAGGACGTTGCGGCCTAGCGCCAACTCGCCGGCTTCGGTACAAGGACCGTCCGCCAGAACGTCGCCCTTCTTCACTTTCTGGCCTTGATAAACGATCGGCTTTTGGCTGATGCACGTGTTTTGATTGGAGCGCTTGAACTTCGTGAGCTGATAAATATCGGCGCCCACTTCACGCGACATTTGCCCCTCATGCGCACCGCCCTCCACACGGACGATCACGCGTTCGCTATCGACCGAATCGACCACGCCCGGACGCTTACAGATGATCACGGCGCCCGAATCCCGAGCCGTCACGCGCTCCATGCCGGTGCCCACATACGGAGCTTCGGCACGCAACAGCGGAACAGCCTGCCGTTGCATGTTCGAACCCATCAGCGCGCGGTTGGCGTCGTCGTTCTCAAGGAACGGAATCAGACTGGCGGCGACCGAGACAAGCTGTTTCGGACTCACGTCCATGTACTCAATCTCGTCGCGATGCTTTAAGACGAAGTTGCCGGCCTGACGGGCATTGACAAGATCTTCAATGATCCGGCCGTTGTCGTCAATCCTGACGTTCGCCTGGGCAATGATGTACTTGTCCTCTTCCCACGCCGACAGGTAGTCGGAGTGCGCTTCGAACTCAGCGTGTTGTTTCTTAGTGGCGAGTCCGGTATTCGCAGTATCGATCAGGTCGCGTCCAATGACCTGGTTGACCTTGAACTCGGTTTCACCCGGGTTGAGAATCCGAACTTCATCCACCAGCACACCATCGCGTACCCGGCGATAGGGACTCTCAATGAAGCCGTATTCGTTGATGCGAGCAAAGCAGGAGAGCGAGGAGATGAGACCGATGTTCGGGCCCTCCGGCGTTTCAATCGGGCAGATGCGTCCGTAGTGCGTCGGGTGCACGTCGCGGACTTCGAATCCGGCGCGCTCCCGTGACAGACCGCCTGGTCCAAGGGCCGACAGACGGCGCTTGTGCGTAATCTCCGACAGCGGATTGGTTTGATCCATGAACTGCGAGAGCTGGCTCGATCCGAAAAATTCGCGGATGGCCGCCATCACAGGTTTCGCGTTTACCAAATCGTGCGGCATGGCCGTCGACATTTCCTGATAAACCGACATCTTTTCTTTGATAGCCCGCTCCATGCGAACCAGTCCGATGCGGAACTGATTCTCGAGAAGCTCGCCCACCGCGCGGACGCGGCGATTGCCGAGATGATCAATATCGTCTACGCTGCCGATGCCCTTACGAAGCTTCAGCAAGTAGAGGATCGTGTCAATGAAGTCCTTCTGGTCGAGCGTGCGTTTGTCGAGCGCTGTCGCGTCGGCCTTGTCGTGAAGCTTGATGTTGAACTTCATGCGGCCCACGCGGGAGAAATCATACTTGCGCGAGTCGAAGAACATTCCCTGGAACAGCTGTGTCGCGGTATCGAGAGTAGGAGGATCGCCCGGACGCAGCTTGCGGTAGATCTCAAGCAGGGCGTCGTTCTGGCTCTTGACTGCATCCTTGCGCAAGGTAGCCGAAACAACGTTGCCCGCATCGTCGCGATCGGGGAAGAACACCTCAAACGTTTCGATGCCGGCTTCCGACAGCTTGCCAATAGCAGTGGGAGTCAGCTCATGATTGGCTTCGATGAGCACTTCACCGGTTGACATGTCGATGACATCGGCCGCCACGTAGCCGCCTTCCAGATCGTTCACCGCTACTTCAACCTGTTCGATCTTCGCTTTCTGAATTTCGCGGAAGACGGAATTGGTAATCTTGCGGCCTTGCGGCACCACCTGCTCGCCATTCTTGCCCGCGATGGCGTGGGACAGCTTCATGCCCACCAGGCTGCTATTCACATTCCACATCAGCTTGCTCTCTTTGAGCGAGATGGTGGACAGCTTGTAAAAAGCGCGGATGATGTCAGAGTCTGTCTTTAACCCCAGAGCGCGGAGGAAAACGGTCCCGTAAAACTTGCGCTTGCGATCGATGCGCACGTACAGCAGGTTTTTGTTGTCGTATTCAAACTCAACCCAGCTGCCGCGATAGGGGATGATCTTGCCAAGAAAGTAGCCCTGCACCTGCACGCGTTCGAAGAACACGCCCGGCGAACGATGCAACTGAGAAACAATGACGCGCTCGGTTCCGTTGATGATGAACGTGCCGTTTTCAGTCATCAGCGGGATTTCACCGAAGAAGACCTCTTGTTCCTTGATGTCGCGCACCGTCTTGGTGCCGGTCTCCGGATCTTTGTCGTAGACCGTGAGACGAATGGTCACCTTCAGCGGCGCCGCGTAAGTCATGCCGCGCTCTTCGCACTCCGGAACGTCGTACTTCAGCTGCAGGGCCACGGGGTCGCCGCAACGATTGCAAAAGGTGACGATGTTCTTGTTGAACGTGCCGCAGCGGTGACACAACACGTCGCCCGCGTGAAATGGATCGGTTCGAATTTCAGCGCCGCAGTTGGGGTTACGGCAGATGGTCCGCAGGTGATGCAGACCCTTCAAGTTTCCGCATTTGCACTCCCAGTTCCCAATGGAGTAATCGACAAACTCAAGTTGGCTGAGCCCGCGAAAATCGGAAATCGGAAACACAGAGCTAAATACACTTTGCAGGCCTGCGTCTTCGCGCTCCTTCGGAAGCAGGTCCATTTGCAGGAAACGCTCGTAGGAGCGCTTCTGTACCTCAATGAGGTTGGGAATGGGTATCGAAGTTTTGATCTTCGAAAAATCAACTCTCTCTCGGAGAGAACCGTTTGACACGTTGGGCATCTAAGCTTGTCCTTTAGGAAACCAGTCACACAATGACGACATGAGCAATCCGCTACACGAAGCCGAGCGGCAGCACTAGGCGGCTGCGGCCATCAGCGGCGAATCAGGCGATTCACCGGCAAATGCGTGCGCGGCACTCGGGAGACGAGCCGCGCATGAAGAAAATCTGTTGAGAAAGATCGGGGGTGACGATAACGAATGAGTAAGCCCTGGATGCAATTCAGCAGTTTGATACCTTTTTGCAAAAGAAGAATAAGACAATTGGAATTCGCCCATGCCGAAGCTCCGCCGAACCACCATGGTCCGCGGAGAATATTTTTAGACACTAAAGCCGCAAATTGAATACTGAACCGTCCCGGCTGCCGTCTATTTAGAGTAACACAATGCCGACCAGCCGCATCGGATGATACGGCTGGTCGTAGAATCTACCACATCGCCCGGCCTCCGGGCCAAACAATAGTTACTTTACTTCGACCGTCGCGCCCGCGTCGGTGAACTTCTTGCGGATCGTCTCCGCTTCGTCCTTATTTACGCCTTCCTTGATCGGCTTGGGAGCGCCATCCACCAAGTCTTTCGCTTCCTTCAGCCCGAGACTCGTTACTTCGCGGACCGCCTTGATGACGTTGATCTTGTTTGCGCCGGCAGCGGTCAGGACAACCGTAAATTCGGTCTTCTCCTCCACTGGAGCTGCTGCTGCCGCTCCGCCGCCTGATGGCGCCGCTGCCGCCACTGAGGCCGCAGCCGCCGAGACGCCGAGCTTCTCTTCCAGCAACTTAACAAGCTGAGAGGCCTCAAGCAGAGTCAAACCCTGAATCTGTTCTGAAATTGCGTTAATATCCGCCATATTCGTTCCTTCTTCCCTTAACGATATCCATCTGGTTTGCCGGACGCTGGTTTGCTCAACCGACTCCGCCAAACAACGAGCTATTGTTGAAATTTGTTTTCTTTCGCAGCTTGGTCCAGAACGATGGCCAGGTTGCGGCCCACACCGTTCATTGAGGTAACCAGCCGCGTTGCCGTGGCGTTGATCAAGAAAAGAAGCTTCGCGTAAATCTCTTCTTTGGGCGGCATCGTCGCCAGGTCGTTGATCGCATCAATGTCGATCACCCGGCCTTCCACCATACCGGCCTTGAAGGTAAATGCCGCGTTGTCCTTGGCGTACTTCGTCAGAGCCTTCGCGAGCGCGACAGGGTCTTTTGATGTGTATGCCAGCGAAGTCATGCCCTTCAGGTCTCCTAACAGGTCGCCTGCCGGGGTTCCTTCGGACGCTTTGGCAGCGAGGTTGTTCTTGACCACGCGGTAATCCCCGCCCACGTCCCGAACCGTTTTGCGCAGTTGGTAGTCCTGCTTCACGGTTATCTTCTCGTAGCCCGCGACGAAGATATTCTGGTTGGCTTCGATCGCCTTCTTCAGATCTTCCAGATCCTTCTTTTTTTCGTTCTTATCCTTCATACGGCGCTATCTCCCTTGTGGTCTGGCCAGCCTTTCATTAGAGCTACGCCTTCGGTTTCGCGTTGAACGCCGTGACGTCCAACTGCACGCCCGGACCCATAGTCGAGCACAGCGTGGCGCTCTTAACATACTTCCCTTTTGCGGCTGACGGTTTGGCCTTTACCACCGCTTGAATTAGGCTGCTCGCGTTGTCCAGCAGCTTCTCGGTTTCAAAGCTGACCTTGCCGACAGGCGCATGAATAACGCCGGTCTTGTCGACACGGAACTCTACCTTACCGGCCTTAATTTCCTGGATCGCGTTGCGCACATCGGTTGTGACGGTTCCGGTCTTTGGGTTGGGCATCAGGCCGCGAGGACCCAGCACCTTACCCAGGCGTCCAACAGAACGCATCATGTCCGGGGTAGAAATAACGGCATCGTAATCGATCCAATTCTCGTTTTGAATGCGATTCACCATTTCATCGCCGCCGACGAAATCCGCACCCGCTTCTTGCGCTTCCCGGATTTTATCCCCGGAGGCAATCACCAGAACTCTTTTGGATTTGCCCAGACCATTCGGCAGCACGACTGTTCCACGAACCATCTGGTCCGCGTGCTTCGGGTCTACGCCGAGACGCATGTGCACTTCCACGGTCTCGTCGAACTTTGTGAATTTGATTTTCTGAACGAGGTTGACGGCCTCGGCAAGCTGGTAGGGTTTTGCTTCTACCTGATTCGCCGCGGCCTGATACTTCTTACCAGGCTTTTGACTCATAATGTGACTGGTCCAAACGGCTTGGGCATGAACTACAGCCCCCGCCTCCCAAGTTGACTTGAAACCTTTGCTTAGGGTATCACAGCCGAGGAAGCGGCCTATCTTGGAGCGATGAAAGTAAAAGCGCCAGCTCTCAGGCTCGCAGTACCTTCATTGCGGCAACGTTATGCTTGTAGCGCTAGTTATAAGCCACGTCTTCCAAAAATTGATGTACTGCTGCTCGTTTCTTTCGAATATATCCATTGCTGGAAAGTTAGCCCTCATCTCGTTAGTTACATATGCCCCAGGTTGAAAATTAGCCATCACCCGATGTTTTTCAGACCATTTAACGACAGGAAACTTCATCGCATATTCTGCAATTCCTATGACGGACTCGTATCTAATTCGCCACGAGGAAGCGTCGTCGAGAAGAGTTTTCAACACCGGTAATGTTGTACTAGTATGAATTTCTCGAAGCGCATGCGTTGCACACGTCCTGATGTTTACGGGATATTGGCTGTCGGTCAATGCCGCTAACGCTGAGATCCCGAGGCTGTCCAGATTGCGATAGTCACACAGTGCACTTGCAACGAGCATTTGAGAAGAAGATGTTGCCGTAGCGAGCGGAGATTTTGCAAGGCTTATGACGGCGGTAGAACTTCCATTTCGAATCTGACCTGCAAGACCCAAATACACTTCGGCTGGGTGATTCGCTATTGGGAAGGCCGTGGCCTGAAGTAGGGGATTAAGAATTCCTACTCCAAGACTGTCGAGTTCACCCCTGTCAAATATTCCTAGCAGTCGTTCCACACTGCTTGGGTCTTGACTCGCGGCCTGCATTTCTGCCCGCAGTTTGTCATCTACTGTAAGTCCGGCTGCATATTGATTACCACTAGACAACACAGCCGCTGCTGGTAAATATAAATCGTCTTCAGTTATAGCTCCATTAGCAAGTGTCAGAACTATCCATCCAGAACCGTTTTGCTTCAAGAAAAAGATTCCTGACTTTCCCACCAGACGATCTGGCTGGATTTGAAATGGCTGCCCATTGATCCCTGGCGCTCCTCCCGCCCAGCTGTATTGCAATGTCTGACCTGACGTGCCTTCGATAAACTCAACCGCGTAAAATTGAGGATCTCAGCTTCGGCGGCAAAGCGACGAAGGAGGATCCAACCATGAAGAAGGGCCGATTCAGCGAAGAGCAAATCATCGGTATAT
>JAABUQ010001609.1_pt1 | contig 47758 bp, 42 predicted proteins | sample 5560001 | NCBI WGS metagenome assembly JAABUQ01 (sample SAMN10711888, study PRJNA513371) | rock metagenome | isolation source: Antarctica rocks | place: Antarctica: Victoria Land, Finger Mt nord | collected 2015-12-18
TATTATAATATAAATTTTTTATATTTAATTACCGATTTTATTTAATAATATATATAATAAAATTTTTATTTTAATTAAATAATTTAAAAAAATATTTAAATTTAATATTTAAAATCTTTTTAAATTAAATAAAATAATAATAAATAATAAATATAATAATAAATATTTTAAGATTTTTATATTATATAATAATAATAACTTTATTTTTAAAATAAGAAATTTTATAAATAATAATTTTTTTAAATAAATAAAATTCTTTTTTAAGAATCTTATTATTAAGAATTAGAGTTAATAAAGTATATAATATAATAATAAATATAATAAAAAATAATAGAGTTGGTAAAATAGAAACGCGAAATATATATTTTTTGTATTTTGGTATAGACTTTTAATCCGCTATTATAGATCTATATGCGCTGCAGGCGCGTTTTGCGCAGTTACTAATCTGGCCTCCAGCTACCCTGCTACTGCGCCAACCACCTCCTTTATATATTTATTAATTTAAAATTTCTTTTATTAAAGTTATTTTTCGAACTCAAACCAATCAAATTTATATTAAATATTTTTAAATTAGTTTTATTCCTTTTATATTTATTAAATTTAAATTAATAATTATAATATTTTATTTTCAAATAATATTAACTTTTTTAAAATATTAATTTTTAAAATATTAATTTAATTTTCTAAAATTATTTTATTTATGTAATAAATTTTTAATTAATATTCCTTTATTAATTGTTTGTTTAAGTTTTATTATAAATTTAATAGAAATAAAAAGGTAAAAATTAATAAATAATAATCGAAAAAAAAAATTTAAAATTTATAAATTATAAATTATTTTTTAAAATAAAAAATTTAATATAAATATTATTATTAATATAATATTTTTTATTAAATATTTAAAATTATTAAATCGAGTATATTTATTAAAACTAAATGTATTCTTTTTTAAATATATTTATTATTAAATAATTTAATATAATTTAAATTAATTATAAAATATTTATATAAAAATTTAAAAAATAAGAAAATTATTTAAATAATTTATTTATTTAATAATATTTTAAAATATTTAAAAATATTATTTTTTAAAGTTTAAAATATTCTAATTTTAATTTAAAAAAAAAGAAAATTATAATAAAGAATTATATTTTAAATATTAAATATAAATATAAATAATATAATTATAATAAAGCAAAAAGAAATAAAATTGCTTTTTATATATATAACAAATTAAAAATAATTAAGTAATTTATTTATTTAATATTATTAATATTGACTAGCAAAAGTTTATTTATATATAATATTAACTACGAACCTTTAATAGTTTATTATTTAGAAAACTAACAAACTTATTAATATAAAATTATAAAGCAAAAATATTATATAAACGTTGAGAACAAATTATATAAATAAAATATAAAGTTTTTAATAATATAAGAAAGAATAAAATATATAAATAATATTTATAAAATACTTTTTAAACGCTTTATAAGAATAGTATTTATAATCTTATTATAAAGATAAATAAATCAAATAAAAGCTTAATAATTATCGAATATAAAATATAAAAATAATATCAAAAGTATAATTAATAATTTAATAAAGAAAGCAGAATCCTTTCTAAATATATAATAATCTTTTTGAAGGGATAAATTATAAATTATAATTAATATTCAAATAACTTTTATATAAACCTTAACAAGTATTAAATTAAATATGAATTAAAAAAAATTAAAGATTAAACTACTCTTTTAAATAAAAAAAAGAAAGATTAAGAAAAAGTGAATTTCTTTAAAAAAGAATTAAAGTTTATTAGTTTTATTAAAAAAAATAAGAATAAATATAATATAAAATTATTCTTAAAAATAAAAGAATAATTAATAAAGAAGCAAAAAATAAATAATAAGAATATTATATTTCTTATTGAAATAGAATAATTAGAATTTAATAATTATTCCTTAATAAAAGAATTAATAATAATTTATTAAATTATAATTAATATATTCGATTAAAATAAAGTTTATTAATTCAAAATTGATAAATATTAAAAATATATTAAATAGTTTATCGAATTTTATATTAACGGATTAATTATAAAAGTTTTTTAAAAAAAAGCAAAATTTAATATATTAAAAAAAATATTATATAAAATAATAAAAAATAATAATAAAATAATAAATATAATAAATAAATTAAAAGATTTCCTAATTTAATATTTAAAGTCTTTCATCATAAATCTTAATATTAATTTTAATATATAAAACCGTTATTTTAAAATAAAGGATTTAAAATTAATGATAATTTTAATATTATTAATTATTTAATTTAAAAACTATATAAATATATTTATTATTTATTATAATAAAGAAAAATTATTATTAAGCTCTTTTTGGTTTAGTTTAAAAGATATTTATAATAATATAATAAAAGAATTCCGATTTAAATAAAGTAATAAAATCAAAATAATAATATTTTTAAATAAAAAAATAAATATTATATTTAAAAATATTATTAAATAAATATTATAGTTATTATATAAATTATAATAAATAATAAAATTATATAAAAACTTCTCTTTATAACTTTCTTATAAATATTAAAAGAAATAAATTCGTAATATCAAAGAAGTTATATTTTAATTATATATTTCCTATATAAATATATATCGTTAACTTACGTTAGTAAATATATTTTAAAAAGTAATAAATATTTTATTATTAACTTTTAATATAGAAAGAATTTTAAAGGAGGAGCTTATTTAATTTATAATAAAATTTAATATAAAATTAAGAAAATAATTATTATTTAATCTTTTATATTTATTTATTTTAAAGAATAATATTTATATAAATTAAAGCTTTTTTAATATAAAAGATTAAAGAAATATAAATAAATAAAAGAATAAATTAAATAATATTAATATTTAACTTCCTTAATCGTTATATTAATAATTAAAATCTTTAAATCTTTAATTTATATTTAGAATTTAATTGGTTTTAAATATTCGATTTATATTTATATATAAATAAGCTATACCCTTAAATTATATTTTATTTAAGGAAAATTTACTTCTTTGAAGAACTTCTTAAGAATACGCTTTTTATAATAATTAACTTAATTTACCTTCTTTATTAAATAGACTCTTAAGTTTTAAAGAGATAAAACAAAAACTTATTATTTTTAACTAAAATAATAATTTTAACATAATTAATATAATTACAAATAATATAATGTTTTTTTTAATTCATATTCGATTTAATACCTACTAGGGCCTATACAAAAGCTATTTGAATATCAGCTATAACCTATAATTTATTTCTTTAAAAAGATTATTATATATTTAGAAAAGATTCTGCTTTCTTTATTAAATTATTAATTATATTTTTTATATTATTTTTATATTTTATATCCGATAATTATTAAATTTTTATTTAATTTATTTATCTTTATAATAAAATTATAAATATTATCTATATATTTTATTCTTTCTTATATTAATTTCCGTTATATATATTATAAATTAGGATTATAATAAAAGTATTTTTGCTTTATATTCTTATATATATTCGCTTTATTATTTTAATATTATTCTTATATTATTAATTATTATATATATTATAAAATAGCTTTCGGAGGGAATATTTCTATTTTATTTATTATTATATTATTTTTATATATTTTATTATAAGTCCGTTTATATTATATTTCTTTATAATAGATTCCGTTAATCTTTTTATTTTCTTATAATAGCCTATATCGCTTTATAAAAGCTTTATTTATTTTAATTTAGGATAAAATAGAAAAAATATCTTCTATTAAACTTTTAATCTTAGATTTTTAATTCTTAAGGATAAGCAAGGCTTCTTTATTATATCTTAAATCTGATATTTAAATAAATATTTATTAAATTAAGTCTTTTTATAATAAAAGTTTAATAAATAGCTTTCTTATAAGACTCTTATACTTAAAAGGCGCCCTTTAAACGTTATATATATAAATTAATATATTTCTTTCTTTCTTTCTTATTTCTATAATAATATTGATAGAAAAGTTCTTTTCTTAAAGTATAATAAAGCTTATTTTTTTTAAGTCTCCGATCTTAACCTCTTTGATTATTAGAATACTACCCCCTTATATATTTAATTCGAATATTATATATATTAAATAAAAATAACATTTATAATATATAATAAAGGACCCTTTTGCAATAAGGGAATTAAACGCTTATATTATATATTATCTCGATAGTTATTTCGATAATTAATAGGGAATTATTATTGTATTTATATTATTCTAAATGCTTATATAATAATTAAAAAGTTACTTTTTATATTATTAAAATTTTTATATTCTGTTTATATAGTTTGTTCTTAACGCTTATATAGCGCTTTCGCTTTGTAATTTTATATCGATAGGTCTGTTAGTTCTCTAGACAGTAAGCTACTAAAGGTTCGTAACCAGTACTATATACAAGTATATTAACAAATAGAATAGTTTTGCTAATTCTTACTATTGAGCAAGTACTAATATTATCTTATAAGAAGCTTTTAATTTAATATTAATTTTATTCTTCGAGGATATATAAAATATTACTTATTAAAGGCAGTTATTAAAGTTTTCTAATATTATACTTTATTTAACTTTATTTAACTATCAATATAAATAAATAGGAATCTACTAAAATTCTCTTGATTATTAATTTTATTTATATTAATAAAAAGATTATAAATTATTTACTTCTGCGCAGTTCCTTAACAATTATAATTAATTTAAATTTTCTTTATTTATATAAAAATAATTAAACCTTATAAACTAAAATTATATATTAAAATTATAATTAATAATTATTATAAAATAAATTAATAATTAAATATATAAAAAGAATTCGAATCTTTAATAAAGAATAATATTTGGACTTTAATTCTTATATTTAAAAATTATTATATTTTTAATAATAAATAAATTTATAAATTAAAAAGATGTTTAAATAATTTAGTATATTATTATAAAATATATTAAATAATATAAAGATTTAAATAATTAAAAGGTTTAAATTTTGATAAAATATTTATTTCTATTATAAAATTATTTTTATTATTATAATAACTTTAAATTAAGAATTTAAATAAATAAATAAATATTCAAATAATTTTCCTTTATAAAAATATAAAAAAAGAAATTTATATAAAATAGCTTAAAGGCTTCAAAAAAGAGCTTTATTATAAAATATTTAAAAAATATAACTAATATAACTTCGTTTGCTATTTAAAGAAAACCTTTTATAATTTCAAATAATCTTTTTAAGTTTAATATAAAATCCTATTTAAATTCTTAAAAATTTTCCTTTTTATAACCCTTATTATAATTAATAATAAATTTTAAATTATCGTAATTATATATATTAATAACTTATTAACTATTAAGTTTAATATATTAATTATTAATAAGTTTAATATATTAATTATTAATAAGTTTAATATATTAATTATTAATAAGTTTAATATATTAATTATTAATAAGTTTAAAATCAAATTATTAATAAGTTTAAAATCAAATTATATAAAAAGTTTAAAATATTAATTTTGATATATATATTTTAAAAAAAATTATTTAAGATCGTTTAAATTATATTTTCTATTTAAATTAATTTAACTATATCAAAAAATAATTAAAAACTTTTAAATATAAGAGTTAAAACCGAACGTTACTTTTATAAATATTAATATAAAAAAGGGTTTTAATATATATTATATTTAATACCCGCTTCGATATTGCTTATATTATATTTATTATTAACCGATATAGTTTAAATTTTATTAAATTTTATTAAATTATTATATAATATATTTTTTATTATTTAAAGAAGATAATTAATTACAAATTAATTTTCTATAATAATTTGGAAAATCTTTCTAATTATATTAATTTTGATTAAATTATAAATATTAATATTAAATACTTTATCTTTAAGTTTATATTTTATATTAATAATATAATCTTTAATTAAAGCTTAAAATATTAAAATATTATAACTTTTTTTATTTATAAATAAATTAACATTAGCCTTTGAAGTAATTGTTTTTTATTATAATAATATAAAAATTATTATATTAACCGAAAACTTTTAATTCTATTTTAAAATTAAATATATTAATATTAATTAATACTTTATTCAAGAAATAATAAAATATATATAAATAAATAAACTTAAAGTTTTATTTTATTAATAAATAAATAAATAATAATTTTATTAAAATACTCCTAAAGGATAAATTCTTAATTTTTAAAATAATATTAAATTTAAAAGAAAAGATTATAATATTTATTATTAAATAAGAGTCTTAAATATTATATAATTATAAAAGTTATACGGATTTATATTTAAGTCCTTAACAACTATATATATATATATATATATTCTTTTATTATTAATTATTTTAATATTATTATATTAAATATTACCAAACTTTTTATTAAATTTAAATATATTTTATTAATTATATATTATTTTATAACTTTATATTAATAATTATTTTAAAACCTTATATATATTAAATAGTTTTATATATATTTCAATTATATATAAAACTTTATTTTAAAAATAATATCGAGTTTAAAAATAATTTAAATTAATCCTAAAATTATTATTTGAAATTTTATTACTATTAATTTAATTATTTTTATTCCTTTAGAAACTTATAGAGTTTTCTAAAACTATTTCATATTTTTTATATATTTATATTTTATTTTTGCAAATCCTTTTACTTCTTTTCGACTTTAATTTGTTTAATATTAATATATATATAAGAAAAATTTTGAAAATATTATATTTAATTTAAAAATAACTTTGTTATTATTAAAATAATAATATTAAAACGGTTAAAGTTATTAATTTAATCGTTTTGGGAATTCTGGTTTAATTATTCTTATTTAATTATTTGTAATATTAATATATTAAAATAAAAATATTAAAAATAAATACAGAGTATTTTGTTATTATATTTAATCGGAATTAGCAACTTAATATTCCTTAATAGTTTAACTTTCTACTATAGCAATCAAATAAGTATTACTACTTTACCAATTTTTATAGTTCCAAGGACTCATCTTTAAAGATTATTATTTGTAAAGTATTTTAAACAGAAAATTTCTAAGCCTTCCATGTGTTTTCGTCCAAACAATTATTTTAAAAGCTAGAATAAACTTAAAATCAATTTGTATTAATGCAAATTAAAACTATTGGTATTATTCTTTGTATATAGTTAGCAGTTGCTTTGTCAACTAGTCTTTTACTTATTTGAACTAGCTACCTTGAAGGGTTTGACAATATACTTAAAACCGTATAAATACTATTACTTCTTATAAAATTGTATATAAACTATTATTTAAAATTAACATTTATTAATATTAACGTTAAATATTAAATATTAAATATTTATTTTTATAATTATAAAACGGAAATATAATATAAATAATAAATCTTTATAATTATAAAATATAAATTGATTGGAAAATAAAAAGGTTAGTAACAAAAAAAATCAATAGTTAAATAAATAAATAAATATTAAAAGTAAATATTAAAATTGATAATAAATAAAAAAAACGTTTAAAAAAGGAAATATTAAAATCGATAATAAATAAATAAAAACGTTTGAAAAAGGATTTTTTTTGATAAAATTAATAAATTATTGTAATAATATTGTAATAATATAGTAAAATATAATTATTATATAGAAAATTTTAACGTTAAAAAAATTTACGTAATATTTTATTTTTACGTTCAATATGAGATTATATGCAGGTCTTGGTATTGTGTATATGTTCTGTACGTACTATAGTATATAACTGGAAGTTACGTTAATATCAAACTTATTACTAGAAGCCTTGGGGAGAAAAATAACTTTATATTTACTTTATTATTTTAAAGGTCCTTTATTCTTTTAACGATAATTATTAATTCTTTTATCCCCTTGGAGGATAAAATTAATAGTAATTATTTATTTATTATATTTCATATATATTCTATTATTGTAGCAGTTACGTCTAGTTATTATACTTTACATTGCCATTTACTATACACTTTAACATTCAAATTTATTTACAATAAATTTTTTCTTTATAATAAGATAATTGTTACGTTAAAACTTTTTTAATGAAAATTGATAATAACGTTTATTTTTTAAAACTGTGTCGGAGCTAGAACAAACGTTTTTAACATGGCCAGATTGTAACGGTTTCTATACGGTGACAGCCTACTGCCAAGCCCAGCTAGGTATATGCCTAGCCGTTGAATGATCAATTTAGTCAGTTGATTGATGGTTCAGCAGCATTGGTGCATCGACTGCCACGTAGCGATTACGTCTACTTATCATACTCTACATTGTTATTTGCTATACACCCTAACAGGGTCATTACGGTGTCAGTACCGTTCTAAGCCCTTACCAAATTACCCTAAGGTAGGCAACTTATCTGTACGCTAAACCAATCTTCTGGGATCGAGGATTGGTAAGAGCCCCGGTTTGCACTCTTCACAAGGGTGCTGACTGCTGGCGTGCTCCAACCACTCGAAATGATTAACTGCACCCGCAAGAAGTTGATATGTATCTAATGTACATGATGGCCCCAATGACAGTCTGAGATTCGTCTTCTGCGACTTCCTGAAGGGCTAGCGTTTTACCTCATGGATGTTGATTGTATGAATTGAGATTCTGCCTAGGTATGCTGCCTCGGTCATGGTCAAGCGATGGGCCAACAAAGTCGCAGCCCTAGTTTGGGCCTTTGTGATAGTGGTTGGCGTAGCTAAGCATACATACAAAGAGGACCTCAATATGAAAGGCAAGAGGAACAGCCTTCTCTAGCCACAGCCGAAGTTTACGCACCCCGCGGAGCATTCCACCACGACCACCACGCCCGTCGTTTGCAAAGTCCAGCTCAGTCAGGAGTGCTAGGGAAAGCAGTTAGCAAACCGCTACGTTTCCCAGTACCCCGCCCCCCTCGGAACGCATAGAAGTGATACGGGAATGGGGAGGAGTGCAAGAGTGCTGTGCCGGAAAAGTACCTCACAGTAGACCGATCGTAACATCGCCCTTGACCCTGGCGTACCTACGCTTTACATCAACCCAATGACCACGTCACCTTTCACGCGTGCATACAAATCGACTTCGACTTCTAGATCCAGTTCGATCTTGATCTTCAAACTGCTATCTTTCTCTCCAACCTTTGGTGGGCGATCAGTGATGCGCGACTGGCGGACTGGCGCAATGCGTTGGCCGCCTGGTGCTGGGCTTGCGGTCTGTGCCTGCAGGACTTGGATTTGCTGCATGAGAGCTTGGTTCTGCGCTGCGAGATCGTTGGAAGGTTGCGCCTGACCCTGGCCCTGATCCTGTGGCTTCTGTCGCTGCTGAAGGGCCGATGATTGCTTGCGACCTCCTTGAGCTTGCTCAGGAGCCGATTCTTCCTCGGACTGCTCATTGTCGGCTCTGGATAAAGGGCGATCAGTCAGTGGTACATCAATGATTGATTTTTTGCCATTGCAAGCGTGGCATACTCTTTGGTTTGGGCAGGAGGCGGGTTTTGGCCTTGCTTTTGCCCCAGTTTTGGAGGCGGAGATTTGGTGGGGTTTGACATGATTGGAGGAGAGTAATGCGGCGTGATTGCGGAGTCAATGGGCCCAATTGGAATTTGAGTTGGTATGATAAAGAAAGTATTGCGTGTGATTGAGAGTCTTAAATAGAAAGCTGGAGAAGTGGGGAGGCTGGGAGGATTTATCTAAGAAAGCCGGCCCCCCTTCCGACAGCCTATGCTGGCTCCCTCTGCTGTGGAGATCGGAGACCAGATGTGGATCGAACTGGGGGAAAACAGGGATATCAGGGGTTTTTTGGCCTTGTGGCGTTTTCGATTCCTTGATTTGAGAGAGGCGTTTCGCCTGAAACCTTTCAGGCCCTTAAAGCCGGCATGGTCATCGAGATAAAATTCGCCCGAACCAGAACAACATGATTGCTTCATTTTCCCCCCCCCGCCCTTGCGATTTGATGGTATCATTTTCTCGTGTGAACTCTTGTAGATTCCTAAGAATTGTGTTCCACAGGTGACAAGTGCCACGACTTCCACGGCCCACGCGATACCATGGTCCTGGGGCTTCTGACAGCCATAGCTGCATGTCCTGCCATTATCGGGACTACCGAAGCCGTCCGGCAAGGCCAGAACAAGAACGCCAAGGAGAAACATCGTGGCCAAAAGTCGAATCTTATTGCAACGTGTCAGGGCAAATCATCCCAGAGTGCACAGATTAATGGCGGCTTGGTCGTCTTGCGCAAGAACAAGGTATGCTCATGTCGTTATCTCCTGCGCAGCAAGACAAACGACAAGCAATGCTTATGTCGTTTTGATACAAGCTCTTTATCGACATGCCCGCAGATGAAGAACTGGAATTCGAAAAGCCATCTTCGCATCCATTCACAGGATATTTCCTGGGGCATCCGGAGTATGATTGGGGCTGGCAAGGCGAGGGACTCGTCTCAACTATTATGGATGACCCACCACAACTGAATTGGATATATGTCGATAAAGATACGTACGAGGTCAAATATGGAACGAAGGTGGAGTCAGAAGATCAACTGATTGGCCCGTGGAACGTCACCAAGATTGATCGAAGAATAACCTTTGAAGGCTGGGAGGGTTTTCTGGCTGTGAAGGAGAAGGCGGACACTTGGGCACTATACTTTGATCGCGAGGATGACGGACTGAAAGACAAGATGGTTGGAAAACGAAAGATGGAGATTGAGTTGACGAGGAGGGAGCGCAAAAAGAGAAGGGAGAATGCGGACGACAAAGACTACATCTGAGCAGGGGCAGCGAGCCGAGATGCCATTGACTTGTGGCTCCTGGTTGTCAACTCTGATCGAGGCCAACCGGATCACAATCACTTACAAATCGAGTGCGAACATCAGGCGTCTGTACAATTTGCCACCTGGCTTGACTGGAGAATGGAGAGTGGGCTGGGGCAAGAAAAGTGTACGATCTCAAGGCTCGGAAACAGTGGTAAGTCAATCGATGTGAGGCAGGCACTGAAAGACGACTGCTTGTGAAAGCAATTCACCACCCCCTGATAATTCCCCAATCCGAGGGGCCGGAGTTCATGGTATCGGTGAACTCAATACACGGTGACGCAGCGTCCCCCACAGAAATACACTTCAGGCAACGGTATTGGTAGGTATCGAAGATATACGATGTTACCAGACTGCACCTCGCCATCACTCTTGGCCTAGAGCCCCAACAATATCCTACCTCGATCAATAGCAACTTCATTGAACTCATCTCCAGGCGTTTTGTAAAAAGTCAACTGGATCTTGTTTCGGGTTCGACTCAGCCCCAAACCTGGAGTCAGGTTCGGCCGGTGTGTTCTTCAATTTGCTGTATTATAGGGCGTACCACACAAATGATAATTTCCACAGGTGATACGGAAACCTTTAGGAGGTTCTGGGTGTGGACGACCGTAAGCTCAACGAGGAGAGATTTGAAACAACGCGGCAGAATGGGAGTCTCAAAGACTGAACCGGGAGACACCCCGCCTTTTAGGCAGAGCTTCATTGCGATCTTTGCTTCGTCTTCTACAAAACACATGGTGACTACTCGAGCCAAACGCAAGCCTTCCATATCGTGCAATCGAACGATCCTATCAAGCCTGCACCATCAACCCCAACTTCATGATTCAGTAGTTACCCTCGCCTTCGCATTCGTCACCTTTACCCCCAATTGCTTCGCTTTGGCCACAATATCCACCCTCTTTCTCGACGAGACCGAGTGTGATATCCTGGTACTGGTCAGTCACACATCACGGCAGTGCTCGGAGAAGTGGAGACGCACTCTGCTGCGAAAGTCTTGTTATGCATCAGGAGGAGGTCGACATCGGAAGGATTATGGACGAGGAAGGCTTTGTGGCCTGAAGGCATCATGTGGCGGGTTTTTTTGTTTGAGCCATAGCCAATCTAAGTTGCCATGTAACGATCAGCCTCCGATAGAGTCATTCAACCTTCCCTTGCTCCTGGCCCCTCACTAGCCGAGCCAAGACCGAAGGCCTGAACAGAGGAGTCTTAGACATCACCATGACCACTTACATTTGGCATAGCAGCCTGGCCCTTGAATCGCCTCCGCACTCGATTGTCGATACCCTTTGGCTTGCGCCAGTTTGCGTCAACGCATTTGTAGTTGTCGCTCTGATGGCGGTTGAAGCGCTTCGTGTCTGTTTGTACCCATCAGAATCCCCTCCATATTTCACGAAGATACCGTGCAATCCATAGCTGAGGCCGTGAGGGAGAGGTGGTGGCCAAGACATCAGAGGGAGTGAAGGGAAATGCAAACATACGCTTCTTCACGATCTTGATGTGCTTCTTTGCGGCGACCATCTAGAGTCTCTGTCAATTTGATGCGCCGTACAGCTTTCCAAGCAACACGCCCTTGGATCTGCATACCTTAACGTGCTGTTGTGGTCAATATTGTTGTCACAGTCTGACCTCAATCTTTTTTTCTTGAGGGCCAGCCGTCGAACTCGTGCGACTATATTTGGCGCTAGACACTAAGCGAAATAATTGTACCATTCCGCTCTAGGTTGAGCTAGCATCGGGCGATATCTTCATTCCATCTCCTCGATCCGGGGACCACCCTTTGGGCCCTGGCACACATTGGTTTTTCCTTGAGGAGGACTAATCCATATGGAAGGGTAGTTATTCTATGTGACGTCTATCATGCCGATCCTCATGCAAGATCCAAGTGGATACGGCTTCTGAACGCCTTGCAATGCCACAAAACCACGATTCGAGAGCCGACATCACTGCTGCGCACACTTTGCCCCACTTGGGCCCCCTTCATCATCATCCTCCCAACCCTCACCGCCCTCTGCGCCTTCCCCAAAATCCTCCAAATCTGCAGTCTCATCGTACCTAACGTCGTCAACAATGTCTGCCTCAATGGGCTTTTCGGGCTGCGGCAACAGTTCCTTCAGCTTTGGTATGGCCTGTTGCTCCTCAAGCCATCCGTAATTCGGGAAATTCACTCGCACTATTAGGTACAGATCCCCTTTCAAGTCGCTCTTTTTGTGAAACATGCCTTCACCGGCTACTTTGATTATATGGCCTGGCTCCAAGACTCGAGCTGTAACAGGTTGGGGATGCTGAATACTGATACCTCGCCCGTCCAAATGCTTGATGACGACTCTGTCGAATCCGCACAGCGCCTCCGCCAGTGTGACTTCCATCTCTGCGCAGAGATCCACACCAGCTCGCTTGAAAATGCTGTGCTCGGTCTGCACTAAGTTGAAGACAATGTCGCCAGGCTCTTGGTCCGGTTCTTGGTCAGCTTCGCCCTCTAGCACTATTCGATCTCCTTCCCTACACTTGTCAGTCAGTGTCTTGTCATAGTAACGTGGAGTCCTACTTCGAGCCGCGCGGTATGTAGAGCTCCAAAGCCTTCTTTGCTTTGGTAACGCGTTCACCTAAGCACTTTTTGCATCTATCTTTGGGATTGTAAACGGTCCCACCACCCTTGCAGGAGCTACAGGTGACCATTTCCGGAGTGACCAAGCCTGGCCCTACACTCCGTAGACCCTGCTTGAAGCCTAGGCACATTAGCATCAATGGTTATAATCAGAGTCCACATCAGTAACGCACCCTTGCCCTGACAAGAAGCACACTGCTTCGACTTCGCCTTCTCCTTTCCTCCAGTCCCTTTGCAATGACTGCAGACCACATTTTTGGTGCTTGCAAACTTCACTGTCTTTCCTTTGTACAGCTCTTCGAGCGTCACGTGGTAATTTTGCTCCTCATCGGCGCCCTTGCGGGGCTTCCGTGCTCTTCCTCCACCAAAGCCCGGCGGCACACCACCTCCCATGCCTCCCATGCCAAACATCTGCTGGAGCATGTCTTCCAGGTCGACATCTCCACCGCTGCCGTGCCCTTGGCCGGCTTCAAACGCAGAGATTCCATGGGTATCGTAAAGATGCCGTTTGTCGTCATCATAGAGAATCTCGTAGGCTTTGCTGACAGATTTGAATTTAATGTCCGCTTCAGACCTTTGGTGTTCTGGGACTTTGTCTGGGTGACTCGAAAGGGCAGCCTAGCAGGTTCTAGCAAAGCAAGCATAGAGCCACCGAGAAACGGACCTTGTGGTATGCTTTCTTGATCTCCGCCTTACTTGCACCTCGTTCGACTTCCAACACCTCTGAAAGTCTATGAGCATAGGAACAGTTTTGACACCGGAAGCTCGCTGACCATACAGGTCTATCTCTTGGGCTGATCCGTCCACTGGTCACATTATCAGCAGACGCTCAAGCAGAGAAGACAAGCGTCTTACTCCTGTGTGAGACAGGGTTCTGCGGTCTTTGAATTCTTGGGTCTAATTATCCTTGGGTCATGACATGTGGGAAGAACGGGTTGCCGACCAGAAGGGGGGGCTTTGCTGCAGTCCTGTCAGGAATTGTATGGTAGATCGGGTAGCTGCCTGCAATTATGACCAACAAAAAGCCATCTCGTCTGCAAGTGAGATTAATAAGTGCAATGGCCACTGAGGAGTGTTTGATATCAAATATTTATAGGTTTTGAGGAATAGCTCTAGATTTTGCTTAGCGTGCATCTAATTTTTGATGCATTTCAAGCAACAATTCCTCGAAGCTTTCATTGCGTTCCTCACGCGTCTTATCGTTGTCCGCTTGCTCATGTGACCAAGCGTGGTGCTTGATTTTACAGAGGGATGTCTGTGTCGGCATCACGAAGCGTAATAATAAGGAGCAGACCTTGGATTTGTCCTAGATGTCGACATATATCAACCAAACCTAGGCGAACCGAAGTAGAACGACGTCCATCAGAGAAGCTTCCAGACACGCCAGCTAGAACCCGCTTTGCTCCTTCCCCTACTGGTTGTCTACACCTGGGATCCTTAAGGACAGCAGTCTTCAATTATCTCCTCGCCAAAGCCACCGGCGGCCAATTCATTCTACGAATCGAAGACACAGATCGAAAAAGGACTATTCCAGATGCGGAGAAACGAATCTATGAAGACCTGAGATGGGCGGGCTTACAATGGGATGAGGGTCCCGACATTGGAGGCAGCGTTGGCCCTTACAGACAGTCCGAAAGAACGGCCCTGTATACAGAGAACGTCCAAAAGCTGCTGCAGTCAGGTCAGGCCTACCGCTGCTTTTGTTCCAGCAGACACTTGAACAAACTTGCGACGGAGCGACATGCCATGGGCTTGCCAAGCGATTATGACCGAAGCTGCCTGGACATTCCTGGAGTAGAGTCGGAAGAACGTGCTTCGAAAGGCGAAGCACATATTATTCGACTGAAATCGCCTGATGTGACTCCAAGCTTCCATGATCTTGTCTATGGCGAGATCGGAAGGCCACGGCCAATGAAAAAGCCCAAGTCGCAAAGTGGCCCACCCCATTTCGAAGACCCAGTGCTGTTGAAGTCCGACGGCCTTCCCACTTATCATCTGGCAAACGTGGTTGACGATCACTATATGGGCATTACACATGTCATCCGCGCTACAGAATGGTTGTCCTCAACCCCGAAGCATACTTATATGTACGATGCTCTTGGTTGGCAGCCACCCATCTACGCCCATGTGGGTTTGCTTCAAGACAAGACAAGAAGCAAGCTAAGCAAACGAATTGGAGACCCCGGTCTTGAATTTCGTTCTTTCCAGGAGACTGGTATCTTCCCTGAGGCACTGGTTAATTACGTGGCTCTCCATGGCTGGTCTCACAGACTGATCGACGATTTTTTGACACCCAAGGGTCTCATCGACAACTTTGATTTGCGATTTACAAAAGGTGACACTATAGTCTTACCCAACAAGCTATTGTATTTACAAAAACGATATGCCATGCATTACGCTGAGAGAGGAGGCGAAGCATTTGGGGCGATGGTTGATGCCGTCCACAATGCTGCTGAACAACATCTAATTGCACATCCCGGGACATGCATCCACCCAAGTAACGAGCTTCGATCAGTTATCGAGAGCATGCTATCCAAGACTGCCCAACATTATACCACTCCTGCAGAGTATCTTGCCAAACAGTCTTATATGCTCTTTTCGGAGCCTCGAGAACATGCACCTTATCATCCGAGCACAATCGATACTATTATTCTCGATCATCTATCTGATATCAAGAAGGTTTTCACCAAAATATCCCCTGACAAGTGGAACATGGCTGAATTGAGCAAAACTCTTAACGGCTTCATCGACACTGTGGTAGCAGAAACGTCTACAGGACAATCTCCCCAAGAAGGGGATGAGATGGCCAAAAAGATCAAGTCAGGCGTATATGGGTATATACGGTGGGCAGTGGTTGGGGGTGTTTCGGGCCCGGTGATGGCCCTAACAATGAGCATCATAGGTCGGAAAAACACATTGCAACGGCTCGACAACGCAGCAGCGTCATTCAGGGAGATTAGGCAAGCCGATGAGGCTGCTACTTCGGGTTCATAATCTATAATACTCCATCTCATATGCACTCATCGCTCATAAAGTGCCAAACACCATTTCATGCTGATGAAGTGTTTTTCCCCGTCACAGCTGCTGCTCCCACACCATTGAATAGCTTGGCCTTGAATTGGCTGGCCAGAAGTCCCGTCATTTCTTCCCCAGCAATCTTGTTGCTATCCTTGATGACCTTGTCCAGCTGGCCGTCTTTGTTAACAATTCCTCCCGGCGCTCCTCGAGTACCCCCTATGGCTTGCTGTGCGTTCCTGATCTTCTGACTCAGGTCCAGCATTTGCTTGCTGCTGTACTCCCGATTCGTGAATAAAGGGCTCTGACTGAGAGTAGAGACCCAGTACTTATTCCAAAGAAGCTCCAGGAGATGGGCGTCCAGTGTGCTCTTGAAATGCGATATCTCCAACGAGTAGTACCGGTTCGCGTGTGCCCCAAAGTCCTCCACTTTCGCCAGCGGGATCGTCTGATAGCCATCTCCAGCCCCACTGCTTGGAGGGACGTAGTCCTTTGGATACGTCCTGAACGCCCCGATTTCGACCTTGCCGGCGGAAATGGTACGGTCCGGGTCAATGACGACCGCTAGGAATGGATCATTGAACATTTGATGTGTCTCCTGCGTCGTTACATCGATACCGGAGAGCCAGCACCCGTAGCCTGGATGGCTGTGGTACCAGCCTATGGCATTCTCGGCCCGGCCGTTATCTCGGCATGATTGTAGATATTGCACCTGGTACTCGTTCGCCTGGTCCGAAGCGTTGACTCTTGTTTCAGTGCCTTCGACCGGGAGGCGGAAGGCGTCGGCTACGACGAATGTGTCGTCGAGGATTTTGCCTTGCATCAGGCCCATGACTTCAATCGATCCCCCCGAGCGGGCGTGCATAACCATTTTGAGGAGCGCAACAGCGGAGATGCGGACGTGTTTGAAATGGTCGGGGTCTTTCTTCCACGGCTTCTGGTCGCCGACGGTCTTTTGCTCGACAGCATCGTAGTCATAGAGGGCGTCTCGTTGAGGGTCGACGAGCTTGATAGCATTTTCGAGCTCTAGTTTTGGTGAGCATTCACACAAAGAAGGCGATTGCGAGGGATGGAAACTTACCCCACGCCCTCTGTGAGCTCTGCATGATGGACGACAGAGTAAAAAAAACAAGGTGAAAGTGTGGTAGAATATAATTCGAGGACTGGGGTGTAGCTTTATTGGTTCGATTAGAATTACGGAAGCGCTCCGCCGGTTAGCTCCGGAGAAAGAGCGCTAAGACCGGGTGTTGCTCGGTGATACCCTTCTTTAGCGCTCTTCTTGTCAACATTCGCCATCGTCACACATCTCGAACTCTAGAGTCCAGAAGTTCCGAAGTCGTATCATATTCTCTCCACACTGTCAACGTCCTTCTTGTATAGAAAGGGATTACAAATCCTCCAGAGGCATGCCCATGTGAAAATCACACACTTTGGTTTCCTACGGTGTCGACGCGCCTGCAGAAAGGCCCCTTCGCCTTTCTTCCCACCCCTCCTATTCTACATAGCCTTCCCACTTTTGCATGGCACTTTTGCCCAGGGCCACCATGGATACCAGCTACCTGACAACCCAGGTCGCGACCATCATCGGCCAGTTGCATGGCCTGTTCGATGAAATTGGCGTACCAACCCATGAGCGAGAATCCAGAGAATCAGAGGTATGCAACGGACTACGCAACGACATAGGCCAGATGTTAATCAAGCCACAGCTATTTACAGCTCTATCGGAAACACTACACAACCAGCTACGGCTTGTCACAGCGTGAGCCTACTATAGCCAAAGCCACTTCGTGCTTGCCAAAGCTAAATGTCAATAGCGAGAAGAGCGAGCTCACAAATGAAGCCCATTGCATAATCACAACAATCAAGCAGATGGAGCAATCACTCGAGGACCGGGTATCTAACAACGCTTACAACCTAGACGACAAAGAGCTCAAAGTCACGGTCCCTTTGACACGTTGCCTACAAAACCTTAAGGAGAAGCACAATTCAATCGCAAGACTCCATCGTGAGAGATTTGAGCAGGTCAAGAGTGAGTTGTTCGCCTAAACCCGAAATCCGAATGCTAAAACGCGGCAGAACTTGTCCAAGCCCTTGAATCATATTCCTCCCACCTAGAGCCATCTTTCGTCAAGATTGCCCTCCCTCCCACGTCAAATAATGGCTCCCCTCCTCCGACTTTCAACCTTTCGCCATCTTACATTACGTCTCTCGACAGTGAATTTTCAAGGGTGTACGAGGAGTACTCTCGCCGTATATCCTCGGTCAAAACGCTGGCTGAGGATGTGGTCAATCTCTGGGCAGAGCTGGGAACCCCACAAGCGCAGACGGAAAGCTCAATAGTCAAAAACTATCGTGATGCACCGGAGCAACTAGGCCTTCACGTTGAGGATATGCAGAGATTGCAAGCAAAGCGTGATAGGCTTATCGAAGAGAAGCGAGGGCGTGAGAGAAAGCTAAAAGAGCTCAAGGTGACGGTCGAGGGACTCTGGGACCGCCTTGGCGTCGAAGGGCCAGATCTTAAGAAGTTTCTTGCAGGTAACCGTGGCTGCGGACTAAGAGCAATCAATGAATTCGAGGCTGAGCTGGATCGACTGAACGAGTTGAAGCGACAGAATCTGCACCTCTTCGTCGAAGACGCGAGGTACAAGCTCCAAGAGCTGTGGGATGGACTATACTTTTCGGAAGAGGAGATGCTCGAATTCACACCCGCTTTCTCCGATGTCTACAGCGACGCGTTGCTCTCTGCGCATGAAGCAGAGATTGCCCGCCTCGAAGCACTCAAAGAGCAACGCGCCCCTACTCTGCAGCTGATCGATAGACACCGATCACTCCTCAAAGACGGAGAAGACTTGAAAGCTTCCAGCCAGGATGCCTCGCGACTCTTGATGAAAAACAACAAAGGAGAGAAGCGCGATCCGACTCGACTTCTGAGAGAGGAAAAATTGAGGAAGAAGATTGCAAAGGATCTTCCAAAGGTTGAGGTAGAGCTGAAGAAGATCTTAGAGCACTGGGAGGATGAGTATGGCCGACCGTTCCTTGTGCATGGAGTTCGATACTTAGACGAGCTAGCAGCGGCAGCAGAAAAGATCTTGCCACCACGATCCAAGACGCCTTCTGGACCAACATCCACGACACGAACACAGAAAGTTCCTCTCAAATCCGCACCAGCACCCTCGGCTTCGCGTGCAGGAAGTATAATGTCAACTCGTCCTTCTTCTCGAGCAGGTACTGCAACTCCAGCTACTGGCACGTGGAGGCGGAATGATCCAATCGCTGGCGCAGCATCTACCGGAGGAAGGACTCCATCCAAGATACCCGCTCGGGTACCCCTGGGTAATATGCAGCACGGAGGAAACTCACCAGAGAGACGAGCAGCTCCACCCCAGTCATCATACGATATCAAAACCATGCGCAGCATGGGCCCGCCTGCTCGAGCCCCTCCTCCAAAGATGCGAGATCTATTCGTACCACCAACCCCTGTCATTGACTATGATGCCGAGAACGTGCGATGTGCAAGTGTTGCCTCGTCGACCGATACGGGAAGCGTGCGACAGACTACTCCGGAGGACGTATATGATGACCGCGAGCGAATGTCATATGTAACCACTTCGACGATGCAATCCCACAACAACACGCCTCAAAATTATCGCGATGTGCAAGCTGCTGCACGATATGAGACTCGCCAGCGCGAGCGATACGATGCTCCAGCACCCCGACACCAAACGCATCAGTATGCGCCAGCAGCAGAGTGCAGACAGACATCTACGACTTCCACCATCTCCACTGCTGCTGCCTCTGGTTCCGAGAACTGGGAGACTTTCGACGATGCCTCAGAGCCTGAAATTGACGTCAGTCACGCGCATTATGCAAAGCTGCGAGCTGCCAACGCCGGAAAACGCTTCACTCCTGATGGCGGATACACACCTCCTCGTGGTTCGCCCGGAAAGAAGTTCAAAGGAATGCACGGGACAGGAGCCTATTCGCAAACCGTGGTCGAAGAAGATGCGGGAAGACGAATGGTGACTGGCAGTGACTCGGCTTGGACCGATGAAGACGCTTTTTGAACTAGAGAAGGTCACGATTTGATGTCAAGCATTTCGGTCGGCGGACAAATTTCTGTTCTCCCATCCATATCAGGTAGCCCTTGGACAGACCAGCTAGTCCTCCATGGCGTTGATGACGATTTCTTCGAGCAGTGTTTTAAATGTACCCTTTCCCTTCGATTTTCCATTTTTGTCTCGAACATGGTGTGGCGGCCTGTCTTGCCCTTGGTCGGGTGAGGCGAACTTGAGAAGTACAAAGAGAAGGGGCCTGTTTCATGTCTGCGAGTGATTAAGTGGTCCTGTGCATTTCAAGCCTGGCAAACGAGGAGTAGATAGCCAAAAGCACCGATGGTGCCGCGTCCAAACCCATTTGCATACCTCTGTAGGTGCCTCCCCAGAAGTCTCAACCGAATTCGTGTACTTTCAAAAGAGAAAATTGGCTTTCAAAGCGCAGAGAAACTTCCAATCTTGCAACTCGGTTCGAAGGATTCTCGCTTAATAGGGTATCACAAAGGGAGATCTAGTGCTTAAGATTCCAACGCCTGCAATGTGTCACATCCAATCCCCTTTCACATACCTTTTGTTTCAACGCCTACTCTTCGGAGCCTTTATCCCGGTCAACCTCCTCACACTCGACCAAATACTCTCCGACACCTTAATCGGCAACTTGTTCCCCTTCAACCTCTGATCGATCAGCCACATCCCCACCACGAATTCTTCCCTCCCAATGCTATCCCCATCGTCCACATTGACTAACTCCCACACCTCTTCCAGCACATCATCCGGCAACCGGCTTCGGCGCCATATATCCCGCACTACAATATTCAATACCTCGCTCGCGGGTTCTGATGCTGGCGTCATACAAAGTCCTTTGTTCGCTGCCCAAACACCTTCGTACCGTTTCCGCTCCCGCTCGGTAACTTGATTCCGATAGCGTTTGCGGTCCCCCTCATGGTGTTTATGATGGTGTTTCCTGACCAAATGATTCTTCTTCTTGTAACCCTCCTCCTCGCTATCTGATTTTGCCGGTTCACGCATCGTCTGTCTCATTCCCTTTGCGGGGCTGGGGGTCCTGGGTATGTGCTCTTGGCTGTGGTTGCGGTGGAAGAGGTGGGGCATTCGACGGCGAGGGAGCGGAGGGGCGGAGCGTGTAGGGGAAGAAGTACGGGAGGAGGCGAGGGAGGAAGCGACCATGGCGTCGGCGAGGGAGTCGACGGAGAGTTGGGGAATGTACCCCTCTAAGGATCGGGTAATTTCCATGGACGATCTAACGCTTCGAGGGGCCTGGACGCGGTGATCGAGGGTCATTGATGTTTGTCGGGGCACTGGTTTCAGAGCAGGGGTTAGTTTTGACGATGGAGATGGGGTGGGTTGGATTGTGGTTTCTTTTGGCCCATCTGGAGCCGGACGACTTTTTCGTGGTGCGGGAGGTTCGGGAATATTGCGTCTTCGTCCTGTTGTGGCCCCCATTGCTGGACGTGCCAGCTTCGACGCAGCCACGTGGGCTCCTATACGAGAAGAGGTCTGCTTTTGTATGGGCTCTGATCGAAGGTCTACCATTCTTGCACGGAATGATTCTGGCAGGATACTTGCAGAGGTTGTAGATCGTAGAAGTGGCCTGATTGGGGTTGGACTTGCAATCCTTGGTTCAGGCTTGTTCGTATATCGTACGGATTGTGTTCGAGCTGGTGACGTAGAAATCTGCTTCGATTCAAAGAGCTTGACCAAGGACTGAGTAGCAACAGACGGCGAATCGTTGACTTGCAGATCGGCTGCTGGGGACTCATTATAGACATTCTGAAGAGGAGAGGGTCGACGTGAGTTTGACTTGGAGGTAGAAAGCTGCTCCCGTGGAGGGCTGGTAGACTGGGACACAGCCATACGGGCTGCCAGTCGCGAAGGCAACTGTTCCCTCGACTGAGAGACATGACCCCCCGAGGTCTGTCCCGTTGATTCGCTGGACCTCTGTGAGTAGGCATCGCCATTGCTGACATTGCGCATCCTCTTGTTCCTCTCTACTCCAGTCTTGCCCTTCAAGTATCCGTTGCTTGAAGCTCCGTCCTGCCTCCGATCTCCAGGCCCAACTGAAGTGGCTGCAGCGAGAGCTCCATTGGTGCCGGTGTACGCTTTGGATGACGGCTCCGGAGGTCTCGAATGCTGAGAGAAGGCATGCGAAGCCCCATAGAAAGCTGATTTTTGCCCGTTTAGATCGAGGGTGGTGTTGGATGGGGAGGTGTCCCTGGAGACACTTGCAGTCATGGATACAAGTAGCCTTTGAGCAGACAACGGTACAAAGGTGCTGTGCTGTTCATCTTAGTAAGAGCTGAGAGGGAGGTCGTAAGCTCAGTCAGATGCGCAGGCTGAAGGAAGATGGTGTCTACTAGTACATATACGGCAGTGTTGCATTCCTTCAGCCCCACCCAAGCAGGACAGCAAAAAGTAAGACGGTGATTAATTGTTTACAATACTTCTTTAAAACTCTATGATACATGATCTTGACTTCCAACTTCCCTCTGAATATCGATGATACGTGATATCCGCCTCAGACCTCTATCTATCCACCTTTTCGAAACTGGAGCATTGCCACCCAGACTTGGCAACCATCTCCCACGACGACCGGGTCCAGCTCTGATTGAAGATGAGTCATTGACAGGTCGACTGACAGCGGATTGAAGGTCGGTCGGGTCGACGCCGGTGGTGCAGCCGGTGGCTGGGTGCTTAGACGGACCTCGTTGGCATGGAGGATTCGATCACCTAAGTCGAAAGTTGGGTGTAGAAAAGGCCCCATCTTTCTTCGAGCTATGGTCCGTCGTTCGAAAGCATAAGAAAAGGATTTTAATGTCTCCTCGCTCCATCGACGCCCAATAAAAGAGATGCCAAAGGGGATACCCGGTGCAATATTTACCGTCATACCATTAGCAATTCATGACAAAGGGCGTATTAGCAGGGAAGAAACCCAGTGGCGCTGTAACGATGGGTAATCCAGCAATCGCTGGGAGATGGAAAGATACAAAGGTTGGCATGACCAAAGCGTCGAGATCATGACAATCAAGGGCACCAATTATCCCCTCGTCCTCTGCCATGCGAAGGTTAGCCTGATACGCAGCCTGCGATTCATCAGATTCATTGGTGGAAATACGATTCAACTCTCGATCCCAGACATGGGTCCAGTAAGTGTTAGTCTTCGATGCTTGATGCAAGCCACACTTCGACTCACATCACGGTCAGGGTACTCTTCGCGTGGATCACCTTTGGTGAAGTTTGCGAGGTCCTTGAGACTGTGCAAGTCATTGGGGTTGCTGGCCAATATGGAAAGATATTCGGCCAGACCAGCGGCAAAGTCGGTGTCTAACACAATATTGCTATTGCGACTGAACGCTGGTACGTCGAATGTAGTAAAGTTCGCTTCTTCGACGATGCTCGCCCCAGCCTTCTCTATAACGCGAAGAGCATCCTTGAACGTGGCTATTATAGGATGGGTGAAGTTGTTGAGAAAGTGGTCGATCCCATTTTGCGGGATGCCTAGTCGAGCCCCCTGCAAAGCGGAATGTTTGCACGCCTTGAGGTGATCAGGAGCTTGATCGAATGGCTGAGCGAAAGTACAATTCTCATAATTGCATCGTCCACTAATGGCAGAAAGTATATGTGCAGCATCCTTGACAGTCCGAGCGACTTGCCCTACAGTATCTTGACGAACGCTGATAGGAATCACAACTCCGTGATGTCAGGCCAAGCGTTGGCTTGATACCCACTAGGTTATTCTTCTCAGCTGGAAGGACAATGCTACCACTCGTCTCTGTACCTAGTGCGGCCACTGACAACCCAATTGAGATTGCAACAGCACTACCACTGAAACTTCCGCTTTGGTCTTGCTGAGGGTAATAAGCCCCTAAGGCCTGGCCACTACAAGGGCTCCATCCATGAGAAGAGCCTGTCATGCTTGATCGGAATTGGGGGCAGTCTCCCATCGTGGCTTTCCCCAAAATGACCGCACCGGCACCCCGTAGTTTCTTCGCTACCGTCGACTCACGAGAGACTGTAGCTCCAACCAGAGCGTATGATCCAGCTGCCAGAGTCAGTTGTTATCTGCTGAAGAGTCTAGACTGCGCCATCTGTATTATTTAATCTATCCTGAGTTGCAATGTTGTCCTGCACACGTCAAAGTGTGCCAATGTCTCATTTCGCGGTAGAATACCTTGATCAAATTTGGGATACCGTGGAGGGGCCTGATATCCATCAGTCACTATGGCACCTCTACTATGCGATGACTCGAGCTGACCCTCGCACATGTCCTCCAGCCCGCTCGGCATCTAAACTCTCGGCGATGAGGAAAGCACCTGGATTGATCTCGCGGACCGCACGAACCGAAGGATTGAATTCATTGATGCGTTGGATATAAGCCTTTGTATCTTAGCTTATGAGAGAAAAGGAAACGCACGGAGAGACCTGCGTGCACAAGATCTATACTGGTCAGCATACCGCCAGACAGCAGCATGCTCAACTCATCAATACTCGCTTCATCTAGACTTGGCAGATCTGTGACTGGCAAGGGTCCGGAACATTGTTGAGTCGCGCATTGGTGCCAAGTACGCGATTCACCAACAACATCGAGGGAGAAGAGGGCAAGCAGCCCAATGAGGCAGCTGAGTGGAACCATAGGAAGTTGTGGAGAGTATTAGACGGTCAAAGGTACAGGCTGAACAGAGAACATATAAGTGGCCAAAGAGAAGGAAGCATGATAGTAAGAATAGAATCATTTTGACATTGCTCCTGTAAGGGGACAAATTTGCCCGATGGGGCTGAGGAATGTCACAGCAAGCGATAGATAAGGATCGTGTTGCCGCATTATACCATTCGAATGGAAAGCAGCTTGACAAGGGCGAGGCAACATATTCAGAGCGCCATTTCTGCCGAGTGATAAGTGCGTCTATTCGATGACTTGTCATAGATACATGAAGCGCATAAAATAGATGGGATAATGGAGATGAGTGACTCTTAACTTTCAGCGGCTGGTGAGAATTTAACAATTCATCCGCCGCAGTCACGTGATAGCGCGTCATCTCGGAAAGTTGAACCGAGGTCTGCTCGGGCTGTTGCCTCATTGTCTGTTTGGTTGATTGGCTATCTTTCTCCATAAGGTCAAGCTATGATACAGTTTGGAGTGCTGCAACATTCCACGACAGGCTCTCCAGGGCATCCGGTGATTGAAGATTGAGGTCCCTCGACCGAAAGTTCATTGCCACAGTAGATGGCAGATATGCAGGACTTGGAAATGGATGACGCTTCTAACAACAAGGCCGCTATGGATGAAAGATTTTTCGGAGATGAAGATCTCAACGAAAAGTCGGTATGGGATCCTCTTACAATGGGCATGCGCTGATAAAAAGTCCAGATACCCTGACAGACCACGGAATCACTCCAAGACACTTCCATTCCATGATCTGTATTTGACCCTTTTCAATCCGTTGAACGAAAACAGGAAGAAACCCACAGGTCCTCCGGTAGCGAGAAAGAAATTTGGTCCTCATGGCTCTGCAAGCTACAGTCCCCACGAAATTCGCCAGAACATCATCGAGCGTTTTATATCTCGATGGAGACAAGAAGTTGGTAATGATATCTACCCAGCTTTTCGCCTAATTATCCCTGAAAAAGACCGAGAGCGTGCTATGTATGGTATTAAGGAGAAGACTATTGCCAAAATGTTCATCGTTGTCATGAAGATCAACAAGGATTCTGAAGACGGATACAACCTTCTTAATTGGAAGCAGCCGGGACATACTACGGTAAGTAAGATGGCCGGAGACTTTGCTGGCCGTTGCTATGAAGTCATCTCGAAACGGCCGATGCAAAAACAAGCCGGTGATATGTCAATTGGTGAGGTGAACGACATGCTCGACAAGCTTGCAGCCGCCGGAAAGGAAGAGCATCAAATCCCTCTCTTCACCGAATTATACAACAGGATGAATGCTGAGGAGTTGATGTGGCTTATCCGTGTCATTTTGCGTCAGATGAAAGTCGGTGCCACGGAGAAGACTTTCTTCAATATCTGGCATCCTGATGCAGAGAGCTTGTTCAACGTTTCCTCAAACCTACGACGCGTGTGTTGGGAGCTCTACGATCCTGATCTCCGCTTGGAGAGCGAAGATCGAGGAATCATGCTCTTCCAGTGCTTTCAACCTCAGCTGGCCCAATTTCAAATGCATTCGTTTCAGAAGATGGTGGACAAAATGCGACCGACCGAGGACGATTCCACATTTTGGATTGAAGAGAAACTTGACGGAGAAAGAATGCAGCTCCATATGGTCACGGACGATGAGACCCCAGGAGGCAAGAAATTTGGGTTCTGGTCGCGAAAAGCAAAGGATTATACCTATCTCTACGGCAGTGGCTTCGTGGATGAAAATTCTGCGCTGACCCAACACTTTCAACATGCCTTCCATGACGGTGTTGAAAACATCATCCTTGATGGCGAGATGATCACTTGGGATCTCGAGCAGGACGCAATGGTGCCTTTCGGAACCTTGAAGACGGCTGTGATTGGGCAGCAGAGTAATCCATACTCGACCGGCTGGCGTCCTTTTTACAAGGTTTTTGATATTCTTTATCTTAATGGCCAAGTACTCACCAATTACACGCTGCGTGACCGAAGAAAGGCTTTGTCAGAGGCTGTCAAAGGAGTATCTCGGAGGCTGGAGATACATAGCTATAAGGAGGCAGAGAGCTATCATGAGATCGAGCCTCTTCTGCGTCAAGTGGTAGCCGAGGCATCCGAGGGATTGGTATTGAAGAATCCTCGGTCTGCCTATCAACTCAATCAGCGCAACGATGACTGGATGAAAGTCAAGCCCGAGTACATGCAAGAATTCGGTGAAAATCTTGACTGTGTCATCATAGGCGGCTATTATGGCTCTGGGCATCGCGGGGGAAGGCTCTCTAGTTTCCTGTGTGGCTTGAGAGTCGATGAAAACCAGGTTCGGCAAGGTGCGAATCCGATGAAGTGTTATTCATTCTTCAAGGTCGGAGGTGGCTTCACATCAACAGATTATGCAGCAATACGCCATCAGACGGACGGCAAGTGGAGCAAATGGGATCCTAGGCATCCACCCACAGAATTTGTTGCTCTCGCTGGAGAAAATCTGCAGTACGAGCGCCCTGATGAGTGGATTTTGCCCTGCGATTCACTTGTGATTGAGGTCAAGGCAGCCAGTGTCGGGTCGACCGATCAATTTAAAATGGGATGTACACTACGATTTCCGAGATTCAAAAAGATTCGTCCAGATCGAAAATGGGACGATGCGTTGTCTATCTCTGGGTTTATGACCCTCAAGAACAATGCCGAAAATGAGAAAAAAGAGAACAAGTTCAAAGTCGATGATAGCAGGAGGAAGAGACAGAAGACAGCAGCCAAGAGACCCCTAACCGTTGTTAACAGCGAGAGAGTGGCTGGTGTTCCGTTGGAGGAGAGAACCAAAGTGTTTGAGAATCTCAATTTTCGTATGCATGGAGTGAAAGGCGTAACGTAGCAATCTAACGTACACACAGATGTCATGACTGGATCTGGAAAGCCGAAAAAGAAGTCCAAGGCTGAGCTCGAGCAAATGATCCAAGATAATGGGGGGACGATTTTTCAGAATCACATTAGACCAGGAACCATCTGCATCGGCGGCAACAGTACGACTATGTACCTTTTAGATCTTTGCTGGATGCTAATCTGCGCAGATGCAATCCTCGTCGCTTCAGCAAAGAAGCGTGACGACGTCGATATCGTCAAGCCCACGTGGCTTTTCGATAACATGATGCAGAGCCAAGCTGACTGGAATAAATCGAATCTGATATTGCGCTTAGAGCCAGAGTACGCAAGGGGTCTCACTATTTGATACATTCGGTTCACAACTGACGTGTAGCAGACGGCATATGTTCTACCGCAAAACCGACCCTGAGTCTACAATCGATGACAGTGTTGATGAGTACGGTGACAGCTTTGCGAGAGACATTAGCGTCGAGGAGCTGAAGGAAGTACGTCACTGTATATTGACTGGAATCGGCTCGTGCTAATAACATTGAAGATCTTCGGTAGCATGCCTGCTAAATCCGCATATCCACTTGATATAGCTCAATTTCGCTCCGAGGTCTTCGAGCATAGCAACGAAGTTGGGGGGCTACCAGGATGGATGTTCCGAGGTCTACTCACCTATGTAGATTCCCAATGCGTGAACGGGGCAACATCGTCGTCACAGGATGGTATGGAGTCCAGGTTGAAGCAAGCATGCATCACTGCTCGCTTTGCTGGAGGGATGGTTGCTACGGATCTTGAAGAAGGCGTCACGCATGTGCTAGTCGGGCATGGCAAGCATCGAGTCAAGGATCTTAGAAAGAAGATAAGTGGGTTTGCTGGGCCCTTACCTCGTATTGTAACCGCGAATTGGGTCGAGAATAGCTGGCGAGAGGGGACGTGGCTCGATGAAGAGAGTGAGTCCTATCGAGTCTGATTCATGGAGCCACGCTCTCACACTGCGGTCCTAGGCTTTGCTCCGCTTTGATAGCGAAGCGCTTGCATTCGGAAGCACGCTCCCAAATGGACACCACGAACGAAGTCTCTTTGCTGGGCACAGGGTACGACGGACGCATTGAAGCTGACACATGGTGAAGAACGTACACATCGGTTCAGTATGTGAGGGTCTAATGATGTATCGACAATCCGGTGACAACCTAAGACTCCACGCCGCCCGAAGAAACAATCCAAACCCAGCGGAAGCACTAGTACCAAGCCCAAGTTGTGTCACTCACTTTAATATGAACGTGAGGGTCACGCCATGATTTGTTTGTATTCTTTATCGTCGAATACGCAGATACCAGGGGAAAGGCGGAGAAAAGACAGCCAAGCCAAGAGACGTCTTTCCCCGGATTTCATGGACGGTGAAGAGTGAGGACAGGTCCGACGGGATATGATTACCGGAGAAGTCCCTAGGTAGACAATTATCACGGCACACAGCCACATCAGAGTTTATCTGTACCAATAGTCCGTTCGTCGAATGTACTGTAGGACTGTCTATGGAGCGCCCCGCCCCCTAGGCGACGCATTAGGTAATGCTACCATCCCTCCCTGGGGATGCTTCACGGTGACACGATAAGAAAGGATACCCTATGGAAGAGGCCTACTGAGCGGAATTGACCCGTCTCCAGACCCATCAGCGTAGCCTGCCCTTTCCTTAATCAGGGTGCGACCCGACACAGTGGTACAGCAGATAGGGATGCAGCCAGGCGCACAATCCTGGTCGGATTGACTCGTCATCCACACGATGATTTGCAAGGAGGGGGAAATTGAGACGGGTGGGTTTGAATTTTCTTATCGGAGGGAGAAGTGCCTTAGTCTTTGATCGGGCAGGTTACTCCTTTCTCTGGGGTCATATGTGATGCTGATGAAAACGGTCAGCCCTACCTTATCTATATTGGCGGTGACTGGATGTTCATTCGGGGGAGCGGACCAATTCCGCAGGTCGTGTGCTCGAAGCCTCATTTTCTTATCGGCCGGCCTCTTTTATAGGTACGGAGTCAGATACCTTCAGAAATGGGACCAAAACCCACTACACCATTGTACCAGCGTCATTAGGAATCGAACCTAATACAAGTAATAAACCATACCGCAAACACCTTCCTGCCTTCCTAGTTCCTACTCGGTAATTAGGTATGTGACTATGTGATTATCTAACCAACTACTCCCCGTACGGCTACCGTGTCACCGTGTGTCCCTGCATCATCTGCTGGCATGATTTATAATTTACTCTACGAGCACTCCATATCAGCCACTTTCAGCGCCCCGTAGGTGTAAATTTCAGTAGGCATAGCACCCCCAACAGGACTTGATGCTCAACCAGCCTCTTCGGTTGGCCTTTCTTGCTTTCATAGGCTTCGTTGGCTTCTTCACCTTATCTTATCCAACCCTATCGATCCCTACCCGCTCGCGATTGGCTCACAAACAGGTTGAGGTGGACTGACCACCTCACTACTACCTACTCTTCACTCTGCGCTCGGACACCGACACAGACATCGACATGCTCACCCTCCTACCACTATCTCTGCCGCCATAGCTCCATCATGTCTCTCTTTGTTGCTTATTACCACCCTCCTTGGCGATGCCTCATATCAACTATGCGTCAGACCCGCTTTCTTTGCTTATCATGACATCGCTACTTTTCTCAGCCTCACTGAGCCGAGTCCTGCTTTATGCCCGTAACGAGCCTCAAATCGGCCCTCTCCGCACAGCATCGAGATCTGCGATCTGACTCAGCCGATTCTTGAATTTCCATCTCAGACTCATTGTCGTTTCAACTGCGTCCTCCGTGTCGCGTGCCAGATCACCATGATGGTCCCAAGGGCGTACATGTATGCATCACCAACACCCAGATCTGCCAGGAAAGGCAGTGAGAAGGATCTTGCAAGGGCATCAGCGGGCCGCACTCCATCCAGAAATGCGGAAGAGAAGAAAGAGTCAGGAGGATTGGCAAACGCGCCCAACGTCCTCGCACCTCCACCGTCACTGCCCTCCAAGCCTGTTGTGATCCCGACCAGAACACGCAACAGTGACAAGAGAAGGAGCAAGAGGGCAGATGAGAAGAGCCTCGAGGCCAGCGAAAATACCCCCAGCCTACATGATGCTACATCGATGCCCTCATCAGTCGCAGCCTTGCTTGCAATAACCTCGATCCCAGGGCCGACACCCAAAGCCCATTCGACACGGAAGCGCGGGCCCGCACATGGCGAAACTATTGATCGACGCAGAGCAGACAGTGACGAGGCTTCTCGGCGTGCTCTATCCTCTTCGAGTCCCCAGACCTGGGATTTCCTCCTGAGTCCCCCAGACGAAGACGATCTGGAAACTGCCAGTTTCAAAAGTGATACAACCCTCGGCCCATTATCTTCAGTGCGATCTATGTCCACCGAATCTATGCCCTCGCTAGCCACGGACGAAGACTCAATCAGTTCGGCCTCCAATCCCGCAACTCCCAGCTACGTCCCCAGCGGCCGCAGCAGTAGCGCCCTCAAACAGAAATCGCTCGCTACCTCCCGCGGCGAAGACTGCATACTGGACCACCCCCTCCTTCCTCTTCCCTCTCTCAGCCCCGAAGTCATCACCTCCTCATTCGCAGACCCCCAGTCCCCCGTCACTTCAAAGGGGAGAAACTTCTTCAAATCTAACCTCACAGCCTCCTTCCGCGTCCTCCGCTCCGCCGCCCGCTCCTTCTCAACCTTCACCTCCCCACCTCACACAGACACCTTCCTCACCAGCGCCGTGCTCGCCATAACCCCCGAAAGCACCGACGACCGCCGTCCACTCCCTTCCCCTGATACCCCGGATCCCGCCCTGCGCAGGTATCTAAATCCCATCACCCTCTCGCCTGCCGAACTTCACTTCCACAACGACACGGCAAAGAATGAGTGCAAATCCTCCATTCAGCTCCAAACATACGAACCCGATTCCCGCCGCTCCAACGCCTCTTCCCCTCCGGTCTTCCTGCATCAACACTCGCACCAGAACTCCAACCCGAATCATTCCACCAGCCTTTCCGAAAACTCTGTAGACGAGGAAGACGTGTTGACGTCTTCCCTGTTGCCGCGGCAGAGAGAACCGAGGGAAAATTCGGACTTTTTGAGGGTGATTGTGTTGGAGATGAATATGCGCAAATGTGGGAAGTTGAGTGAGAGGGAGGGCGGGAGGGCAAGGCTGTGGTTGCCTCCTATGCAGGTGGGACAGGGGGTGAAAGGGGGAGATGGGGGAGAGGGAAGGGAGGGAAGGGGGATTAATGAGGTGCCGAGACGGTGGGTTGGCGTCAGGGCGTAAGGGGCTCGAGAACGGATGGGGAGGGTTTCTAATGATGCATAGATTCGGGTTGATTTAGCGATAACACATCATGACTCAGCATCTGGGCGATGTTGTACGTATATGTGTACCTGTCGCAATAGAGACCTGCTTTCAGACATTTTGGCACGGAGACGGTATTCTTCGCCCTGTTCTTCCTTCAACATGGGATGTCATCTGGTTTTTGTATAGAAGAATGCCTCGATTGTGGAACAGAATTGACTTCATGGCTGCTGTTCACAGGACCGTTCTGACGACTATGGATGCTCTCTTGGTCGTCTAAATCTACCTTCTGCCTGGATGGTTCATTTCGAGATTTCTAGCTCTGTTGCCTTAACCGGATCTTCTTTCCTCTTGGACCTCTCCGATTGTCTGAAACTCTCGACCAGGATCGATTCAGTACACCAGTACCGCACAGTCCACAATGCTTGAAGCGAAGCGAGAAGATCAGTACCGCTCAATCAACCAATTCCGCCTCCTTCCCACACTCATCTCATCAAGCTTCTTCTTCTCCATCTCCTTTACAGCCTTGTATGTCCTCACTACAGACTCACCTAGGATCCTCTCGAGTTCACTACCTTCTAGGCAAGATAAGGCATCTTGAATGGACGATGGAAAGCCTTCCCTGATGTTCAGATCGGCCCTTGCTTCGCCAGACAACTTGGAGGGGTCGCCGAGACATGGCTTCATAGTTAGAGGTTCTTGGTCTTGGATGCCTTGCAATCCTGCTCCGATGATCGCTGCGAGCGTAAGATAAGGGTTCGCAAGCCCATCGATGCATTTTATTTCAAAATGAGACTCTTCGATCTGGCGGAGAGGTGTTTCGCGGTTCTGTGGACCCCTGAGTTACACGGTCAGCAAAGACTTCAGATGTCGCGTACGAGAAGGGATGTGCTTACCACGCAATCCATGTGCCACCTGCCCACACACCATCTCCTAGCCTTTGGTAGCTTGCATCGTTCGAGTATGTGAAAGCGGAGATGGCCCTGAGGTTCTTCAGCACTCCTGCGTAGAAAGACTTCCATTCGCCAGACGGTGTAATCGACAGGTGCATGTGAGCGCCCGTCCCACCAGCCCAGCCGAGAACCTTGGGATATAGCGTGGCTCGTAGCTGAGCCTCGGCCGCCGCCGAAGATATGATATCTCGCGCTGCTAAGAGAGCGTCGACTGCTTCGAGTGGAGGAAGTGGAGCAAGGATGAACTCGTACTGGCCTGGACAAGATTCTGGGTGGAATTGCTGTAGTTCAATCCCAGCGCTTTCCAACTTCGCTACAATCTTTTCTACAAGATCCATGAGCTCGCTATTGTGTAGAGCACGTGTAGTGGACCAGGCGTGGCCTCCCTCATTGACGCCCACACTATATTCCAACATGTCGTCTACGCCCCTTTTCTCCATGAAAACGACCTCGATCTCGAAGCCGGTGAGGAAGGACATGCCACTTCCTTCACCGTCCTCAACTTGTTTTCGAAGGATTGTCCTAGGGCAGATTTTGACCTCATCGCCATTTTTCTCTTGAAACTCACACTGCACCGTTGCGTATCCAGGCCGGCTTGCCAACCGGAGACCAGAGAATCGAGGATTGAGACGGTATTCTCCCGTTGCCGAAAACCCTTGGCAGATCTCGTCGTTTTGTAGCAGACCTAGGACGACTTTTCCGATGCTAACGTAATGATCTTGTCGGAGCATCTTCAGTGCTTGCTTGCTAGGCAGAATTCGTGCTCGTAGAGTAGACGTATAATCGAGCCATTGCAGACGGAGAAACCGAACAGAAGGGTTTTGGGCAAGGAAGTTCTCAAGAATCACAAGGTTGGCGGTAGAACCCTCGCCGATTGAACGCCTGATGGCCGAGGGCAATGCCTTCGTCGCATTCCAAGGCGTCAGCGTTAGATCTAGATCATAGAGCTTATTCGAGGTGTTGAAGAAGACATCTTGGACAACTCTGACCGCTTGCATGCTTGTCAGAAATTCTCTAGCCACGTACTCGGTTAGGACTTTGGATAGGCCTTCTCGGATTTGTAGAACTGCTAGTAGGTACGTCTCTGGAAACCAGTGCCCATCTGCGGAGGATTAGCCCACTGTGAACTAGAGGCATGTCTGATATCGTGGATACCTGTACTCCAGAGTAGTTTCTCGGATGGACAAAGGTCTAAAGCTTCTCTAATCACTCTTTCTTGCCCATCTTGACTGACAAAAGGGAAGACTTCGCCGATGTCTAAGTACGCATTCTGGTATACAGTTGCAAGGTAGCCTGCCTCGGTTGTAAACGGGTAGCTTGCATGCAATAAAACAATCGGTACTTCAGGATATTCTACAATGAAAGGTTGGAGATAAGAAGGGTTTGAGAGCCTCAGGTTGATATCATTATCACCCAGACCAGTATGGAATTGAAAAGGTTTCTTGATGGGGCTTTGCTGGATCAGCTTTGCTGTAAGGTGTACGAAGTATGGGCTGAAGCCCTCGTGTTCCAAGCGAAATGTGGAGGGATCTCGTGTATTTATTGAAGACCACAGATCGTCCGCGTTGACATCATCTTTGTAGGCAGGGATAGCAAGCCCAGTCCTGTAACCTTCATAGATCGCAATGTTAGCAAAACTCCCTCAAAGGGAACAGCTTTTTTCAAAACATTGGCTCAATTTTTCGAGAGGATAGAAATCATCGAGACTCTCGTACGGGCGTGCCAAACCGGTGTTGAGGAGACTTCAAACATACAGATAACAGACTTGAAGCCCGCAACATTGGCATCTCCGAGTGCGTCAATAATAGCAAGTTTGAAATCCGAGATTATATCGCCCATCAGCCCTTCCAATTGACTATGTTTGGGCGCTCTCCCTTTGAGTCTGCTGAGAGCCTCGATAATAATTGTTTCTGCCACATGCTCGATCCTGACGATCCTCTTACACTTCGATCGTGTCAGACAGTCGTGCCATGCATACCGCAGCACGCTGGATGGATCAAGGCCGTCATCAATGAGAACAGTCTCGATACCAGCAAAGCATTGCCGTGCCCATGAATCGTTCGGCTCTTTCCTCTTCAGCTTGATGTTGTCTTCGACCTTCTCCCACGTCGCCTCACAGCCGAGCACCTCGGCAAGTTGCTTCACAGCCCGCAAATGAGACAGCGTAGAACGTGCGTGTTGCAAAGCCGGACCCGAGGCCTCGCTGGTAATGGAGAGAAAGGGGTGGGCATTAATTTCGGACGCTACAAGCAGATTGTGGGCGTGGTGGTCAATGATTGGAGTGGTCTGTATTGCCTCTTGTAAAACGTCCATCTCGAATTAGATTCTTGCACATGAATTAGAGGTTAAACAAAGAGAACAAAGTTGACGACGAAACTTCTGGGAGAGAGTTGAGTTGAGATCGGCAGACCGCCTTATTGTTCTACTTGCGGCACGCACCTGGAAATGTTCGAGTCGAGGTGCAAGTACAGTGAGTGTGGACGATTGTGGAGTGGGAGAAGACCAGCATGAGGAAGTTCGGAAACATCACGTAGTAATAGCGGATGCGGCTTCCATGCAAGATGAGTGATGAACGGGAATTCATCATGTATACAATTACTTTACAGGAGGCAATATATGCCCAAGACATGCTCTCGTCGGTATCTATCCTAACATGGACATTGACTATGACGGCTCTACATGACCATCTGGGCCATTCCCGTTCAGCTGCACATCTTCCAACCCCTCAATTAGAGCCAATGGATCCGTCTCCCTTGTCACTTCTGTCGGCCCGGTCATGCCGGCTGGTGGCAGAGCCCATTCTGGTAGCGGTGACTCGTACTCCCACTTGCCTTCTGCACAGGCGTACCTTTTAGCATGCAAGTATATTCCCAATTCATGCACCCCAGGATCGCTGTACAGTGGTGTTTCACATATCTCGCACAAGTGGCCGGTGAGTTTCTCCGCTTTCTTCTTGTTGTACTCCTCCATCATTTCATCATGATATGCCATAGCCTCGGCCACCTCAGATTTGCCCATCTTAGATAGCCGTGAGATTATGTCTCCATCATCGTCCGACCTATTGTCTCCTGCCGCCAAGCTAGGCCCGAAGACTCGCTGATTGGAGTATATGGGATCATTTGAGATTGGGTGTCCTAGAAATTGGAGGTGTACGCGAAGCTGATGGGTGCGGCCAGTCACAGGAAGGCAACGGACAATCGAATGGCCCTTTTTGGCCTTCCACTCCATTCTCGAATCCCTTGTCCTCTCTGGGTCCGTCCTAGTGTCCACTTGTTCGTCCTCATCGCCATTCGCACTGCCCACTGGTGGGTAATACACCAAGCGCTTGAACACTGTCTTCGCATCCTTACCGCTGGCTCTGGCCCTGTTAAGCCCTAGCTTCGGACTGATCTGCATTATAGGCTCTTCGCAAACGACATCCCCATCTGGGAATTTCCCTACCACTCGAGCCACATATTCTTTCTTGACCGTTCTTCCTTGAATTTGCATACTGATCTTCTCTGCTGCCTTGGCATTCTTGCCGACGAACATGACTCCGCTTGTCAATCGGTCAAGCCTGTTACAGGGAAGTGGATTCCAAGTGTGACTTCTTTCTGCTCGCATGATCTCAATGATGGAATTGAAGTTGTATCGACCGGCAGGATGGACTGGGACGCCGGCAGGCTTGTTGATGACAATCATGTCGTTGTCTTCGTGGACGATACCAATCGGCTGAGCGGTCACAGGAGGTTCGTGACGGTGTAGTGTATGGGATATCACGTCGCCATTCTTGACAACGGCATTGACGCTAGGAACTCGTGCTCCATTGACAACGACATTGCCTCGCTCTATTGCGTCTTTCTAAAGTACGTAAGTCTGGGTATAGCAGTAGAGTGATGCGGTCTTCACGTAATACGCTTGTGGTCTGTCACGAAATTCATCTGCAAATATGTCTAAAAGCTCTCTACCTCTCCATCTTTCCTTGCAGTAGGTGTTGTACGTGTAGTGGTAGGGATATACTTTGCGAAGACCGTCCTCGAAATAGTAAGGGCGAGGCCAAGGATCCGCGGGGGTCGTAACGACTTCAGGTGTTGGAGTGAACTCTTCTGTACCTTTCTGGCCATTGTCGTTCATGATTGTAGACGGTTCAACAGTCACCAGTGCCATACTTGGCAACTTCCAGAGCTCCTTTCGCGCGAGATACGCGATGATACGGGGTGATGGAGCCAGTGAAAAAAGAGACTACAGGAGCCGGCAAGATGCACTTGACGATATCACGAAATGATGGGAGAATTTGATTTCTTCTCAAGATCTATAATTTCGCCGGAGATAAGTCTGCCTCGGTTCGGCTCTAATCGCAGCATGAAGTCTCGGTGTGCTTTTCCCTTCTTTTTCTCCTCAACCTGACCTTCGTTGCCTAAGGCATTCTCTTCAAAAACGATCGAACTAGAAGAGCGCTCTACTGTGACGGAGATGTCGGTGAGCCAGTTGAAGCAACGGCGGACGAGCGATTACCTGTTCCAGCTTGAATATCGACTAAGATGGTCCGACAATGACATGGTAAGCAAACACTGACTACGACTATATTGCTCGCATTTGAATGGTAAAGCAACGAGGACTGACCTAGTAGTATAACCATATGAATAATAGTGTAAGCAACGCCCCCGGATGCCTCGAGAGATTGCGCTCTGAATATACCATTGGGCTGTGCCTCTGGGCCGGTTCCTTTCCTTACAGAGACGATCGTTGAACGCGACATTGATTAGGTCTATTCATTCCTCTTTGACTCCATAATAAACGCCTATCTGATCGAGTTTTGCGGTCATGATCCTTCGTCCTCGGACCAGATTGGCCTGGTGGTCCATTCTCACTGTGACTACTTTGGTTCTCTTGGTTTTCCTTCCGTCGCAGACCTAGGCCTGAGGGTCAATGTGCTCGGCAAGTCCAGCGTTGCGTACGAGGTTGGGGTTTTCGAACGAGGACAGGAAGAAGTCAAAGCCGTTGGGGGCTACACCCATGTGTTCGTGAAAAGGGAAGATAGCAGCCCAGCCTCGAATGGCATGTCCGACGAAATCAGAGAAGGGTTGGCCAAACTACTCGTCAAAGGGAAGCCAAAATTATAGAGTTTTGCACTTTACTCGGAAGAGTAAACTGTTTGAAAAGAGTCAGTACGACCAATCTCTCGTCACATTGAAGATCTTGCCTATCATAAATGGCACTCGTGCCAGACAGATACTCACAGATGCAATGGCGTGAGAACTCATGTGGCTTGGTTGATCCCTCATCTGCCAACTCCCTATGGTATCAGAGAGTCACAGCGATAATCTTTGTGGAAGGACACCGCACAGCTCGCCAACGACCTCACCCAGAATTGCACTTTGCGTCTGAATCTTACAATCGTTCGACTAAAGACGATGCCTTCGAATTGCATTTGGCGTAGATCAAGCTATCTCAACCTTGTGATGACCAGAAAGTCGCACTACACGTTTAGGTTGTATGCGTACCTTATTATTCGTCCTCGATGAGTGCCGACGCGCCCTGAATCTTCGATCTAGTCACACATCTCTGCACCATGAACCCTCTCAATCTTAATACTGTCACGCAAGTTGAATGAAATTCAAGGCTATCTTTGCATTGGCTTCTTTCTCTTTACTCTCAGGCCTCGGAGTATCATGGGATACAACGGGACCATTACCAATGAATCGGACTGTTGCTCATGCCATTTCTCCGGGCTCCGTCTCTTACTTCCGCATCAGACCGTCAATTGCAATGCACAGACACAACCCATGGCACCGTTTGTTAGACACAGGAATTGTGAAGAATCATCCAAGAATCCCGCACCGACAACTACCAAAGAAGTCACGAAGTCTTACATCGCCAATAGCAATGTCCAAGAATCGTTCAGTGGCAATAGGTACTACGTCAGCGACATTACCTCCGCCTCTTTCACAAATGTTTCTAAGCAGCTCAGCGTACGTGACAACGATATGTTGGAGGCTCCTAGGAAGCACCCACCAGTTCGCAACATCAATGTTCGCGAGCCAACATTGACAAGGCTCAAAGACCTCAATAAATTCGAGGCATTTGTAGGCTAGATACGTGGTGAAATGGGAACTGAAAACTGTCGGCATTGTTTGTATAAATGGGGCAAATTTGTTGAATTTGTAGTGATTCCTGGGTTGTTGAGTGGAATGCACGCTCACATCAATTCAGGGGGAAAATGTCGCTCGTTTCTGAGAGGGGAATACAAAACCATGCCACGTCTAACAGGACTCATTAATGAATGGGCAGAAACACCTAAGCTTAAAAACTAAGCTCTCCGTTCAGCCTGCCAGCGATCTATGCTGTCACGATAGTAGAAGTAAATACCATTTCCTTCGTTCACATTACCTGTCTTGGCGCAGCCAAATTGAGTCTAGCGTAATATAATGGCCGCTTGGCCCATCCTGAAACTCGAGATGCCACTTCTTCCATATCACCACCCCCTCTACTGCCTACCTCGCAACCCCCCTCCTCCCAAAAAGCCCATTGACTACGAAGACGACCAAGACCCCAACCATGGCCCTCCCAACCTTCAACACTAAATCCCCCACAATCAAACGCATTCTAAAAGAAGCTACCGAACTCTCCACCCACCCCGACCCAACCCTCCACGCCGCCCCCCTCGACTCCAACCTCTTCGAATGGCACTTCACAATGGCCGGCCCACCCTCAACCCCCTACAGCGCTGGCGCCTATCATGGCCGCATCATCCTCCCCCCGACATACCCTCTGCGCCCGCCCTCTTTCCGCTTCCTCACCCCCTCCGGCCGCTTCGAGGTCAACCGCGAGATCTGCCTGTCCATAAGCGGCCATCATGAAGAGACATGGCAGCCTGCGTGGGGAATCCGGACGGCGTTGTGGGCGTTGAGAGTGTTTATGGAAGGGAGCGCGAAGGGGCAGGTGGGCGGGATGGAGATGAATGAGGTGGAGAGGAAGAGGTTGGCGCGGGAGAGTAGGGGTTGGAAATGTAGCGGGTGTGGGGGGAGGAGTAATGAGGATATTCTAAAGGAGGAAGGGGGTGATGCCGGCGAGGGCAAGGCTGAGCAATCGATCCCTGAGGAGTTGAAGTTTGGGTTCAGGGATCAGATGGCAGAGGGGAAAAAGGGAGAGGTGAAAGAGGAAGCTGCTACGCCTGCTGCGACTGGGGCGGCCGCTGAGAGCACAGCGGCCAGTGCACCAGCGACAATACAGGCTGCGCCGATGAACAATCAGCCTAGTGTCCCTCTGGCTGCACCTGCGGTAGTGCAGGTACAGCGGCCGATGCTAGCCCCCACTCAACGGACAAGGCCAGATGAGGTACCGGCTTGGGTTGACAAGGCTATCACATGGGTCGTGGCTGCGCTGATGGTGATGATTATCAAGAAAATAATCCTGTGAGTGAACTGGACGGATTCTGACATGGTATCAACTATACCCTACAGCGACATGATACATGGGAGATGAAGATGGGATTGGATTGGGTCGTTATTTCTTCTGGGTATTATACCAAGCGTGCGTGTTCTTGCATATGGCTACGGCGCATGTGATTCTGCTGCGCTCGTTACATTGGGTAGAGTCCATCCTATCATTGTGGAAAGGCGACGTGCTCCCCAGCCAAGGTGACACCGTCGAATTTCTTCTTACATCAAGATTGTAAATCCCTCTTTCAGATTACGATGGCACTGACGTTGACCAACAAAAGCCGAGAGCAATATTTTGCGATGTTTTGGAATCATGGGCTTCTTAGCAAAACGAGTCAGATGGGATGCATAGCCCGCGCGACTGTCAGATCCGTCAATGACACCTCATCATACACTGCGTGCCAGTTCCAGTGAAGGCAAATATCGCAACTAGGGTTTGCTATATTGCGGTGTCGCAAGGTATACTTCAGCTGTCTCTTTTACTGTCCTCGTCTCATATTTAAATAGAATCCGTCCAAGCCTTTTTATCTTCCCCTCCGTGCATTCCATATCGCTCAGTCTTCTCTCAACATTCATCCGTGTCTCTACTTCCAAAACATCTTTACTTTAGCAAGTAGAAGTCAATCCACCCGCATATATCAAGAATGCTACCGCCCTACCCCTCTCCTCAACCACCTCCATCCCCACCTCCTTTCCCTCCTCTTCCTCTCCCTCATCACCAACTTAGCGAATGGTTCTTACCATAGCGACCACCCACCTAAGCCAGTCTCCATCGACGACCATGTCGACGAAGGGGAGTGGCCAAATCGAAGACCACAAGGCAGTAGCGAAGCGACATCACTTTTCCATGGTACATCAACCGAGACGAGGGCGAGGCTGCGAAATCCGAATGGGCGGGGGCCCGAGCGTTGATGAAGTGGTTGAGGGAGATGGGGCTGAAAGAGGGTGGGATAGGGGTTTTTGAGCCGAAGTATGGTTCAGTTATGTTCTTCCACAGGGCGAGGGCGGGGTTTATATGCTTATGGGGACGTGGATAATAAAGCTACTGGTCAAGCTTGTCACGACGTGTATGGTTTTGGTCCTGAACAGATTTATTCGCTTGCAATTTTAACTCATGGCCGCATCTGAGGATAGATATCAAGAATGGGTTGTTTCCACAGAAGCAGCAAGAACAAACGGAAAGGCAAGATGATGGATCGAATTCTGTGTAATCGTGACTTTGCTCAGATACCGCTGGAGCATTTGCGTGTCGTTCTCAAGCGCCCTGAATAATTGGGTTGGGGAGGCAAGAATAGAATGGCGAATGACGGGGCAGCTGATTCATATGGGGTCGACATGATCATGATGGGCCAATCGGGTTCCTAATTGTAAAGGTGTCTGTTTCTTCAGTCGCCGACAGTTCCTGTGTGAGACTAGTATGGGGCATGCCCTGGTTTTCTGCGATAGGCTTTTGGCGACGCCCAGCATCAGGCTGGAGAGAGCAAAATGATCGTGTCTGTCAAACCCTGGATCGGTCGCCCTGGTTTTGTTGATGAAGTGGCTATTCTATGATGCCTGGCTCTCTGCAATCACAAACGTTCCTTCTTTCTTGTCTCCCAATATCGGCAGGAACGTCACACAATCGAAACGAAGGCAAAACTCACCCATGTCAAAGCCGCTCGACCGAACATGCCCGACTTGCATTTGTGCTACATACAACTTTTGACAGGACTGGCGAGGCTACGCGAAAATGCGGTAAGTACAAGTGATAAGACCGACGACGGCAAGCTAGGCCCCTCGGATCTGTTTGGATGGCCGTTGATCATCTAGAGGTATTCCTACTGTCAATGAGAACCGCCGATCATGTCCGATGCTCATATATCTCTTCAGTAGCGGTATCATAACGAGATCCACAGCCTCACCAGTGTTTGAAAACGCCCGAGACGACAATTTTCTCAACTTTTGCTCCAGTCCCACATCCATCAATTCATAGACCCTCAAGATGTGTGTTCAGCCATACTACTACTACAACGATTGTAATTGCATCTTCCTCTTCCAGCAAATGTCGCACTGTCCTTTTCACAGGGCAGCCAATCCTGATTGTCTCACTCGTGCTTTCACACCCAGACTTATCACCGACATTCCGACCTCATTCCAGATCAAGAGAATGCACTACTGCATTAGCTTCGAGAGTAGAACCGACGACAAGATATGCGAGCGCTTCCCGTGTATCGTCACGCTATCAGGCCGGATGTTAGGCAAGGCATGCCCGTTGTGCAAGGAGAGGCCTTGGCTGAGGGCGCAGATGGAGGATATCGTCGTGAGGAGAGAGGGCAAAGGGGCCAGGGAGGACCCAATTGTCTTGGATTGAGGGACGGCATTATAGAAGATCACGATCAATGGTGTGGGATGCCAACAGGTGGTAGCAGCTCGAAACGTGGAATGATAGACTGGAGAGAGGTGATTGGAGCGATAGATCGGAAAGAAACCCTGGCGGTATTAGAAGTAAAATTCACAGTCCTGTAGCTCACACATGCTTGTCTCCGCTCCTGTGCATATTCTCCACCTATTCATTAATCAGTGCCACGAACATATTAGTGTACCTGAGAACTCATCAGCTCAAGATCCTTCCGAAAGCTGCGCTTCTCATTGCGTTAATAAGATATCAAAGCATCATCCCATGTTCTCACGTTTGGGGTTCACGGCGCTCCTTTTCTCCTCTATATCAGTCTTTTCGTCCTTACCATCGAAGAAAGTCGTACTAGCCACCCCAGAGGCAACAGCCATACAACCCTTACATTCAGAAATGTTCTCACTGCTTGGGAAAGGGGGAATATTCTCACTAACACCCGATATTTGTCCTCAAGATTATGTTCTTGCCATTCACACAGGTAAGACTTCTCGCGAGTGAGTCTGATACGCCGAGCGCAGGGTGATGGCGCTTTTAGGGGCTAAAGAACGTCGAAACTGGGGCGGAATGTATACTTGCATCTAATATCTAGGCACTCCGGTGTGTAGAGCTTTTTCGGCTTTTCTCTTTGTTGGAGAATGGCTGGGGCAGTCTCTCCAGCAGCACTAAGCCAAATCAGGTCTAGCGTGTCGCAATCCCGGATCACTGTCAGCCAGGCTGTATGCCGAACAACAAGGGCTATACTTAAGGCATATCAGCTCCACTAAATACCTTATTATCTATAGGGCCTAGATTGATCAGCCGAGTATATAAATAAGCCTATATTCCTAGGTAAATAGAATAATTAAAATTTCTAATAATTAATAAATTATAAGCCCGGCTAGCGTTTATATATTTATATAAAGAGAAAAATATTCAAGTTTTCAATTTATAAATATTATTATTTTATTTACTTTTATATTAAGTTATAAAGGTAATATATAGGAAAATAATTATCTTAAAAGGGATTTTTAATTATTATAATTAAGCCCCTGAAATATAAACTATCTTTATTAAAAAAAGATCCTAATTAACTATTAACAAAAATAAAAATAATATTAATAATAATTTGCCTTTAATAAATAGGAAAACCTAAGCTATTATTATTCTAATATATAAATTATATATTAAAAACCTTTTTAATAACGAAAAGAATATTATAAAAATATAAAAGCTTTTAAAAAATAAATTCCAAAAGAAGAATAATTATATTATATATATAACCGTTTAATATTTAATTAATATAAATTTTATTACTTTTAAAAGTACTAGCGAATATATTAATTATTTATATTATTAAAATAATCGCTTAATAATAATAATATAAATTATAAATAAAATAATATTAATTTATTTATTCTTAAAAGGTCTTTTAAATAAGATAAAATTATATTAAATTTAAATTATTTAAATTATAAATAATATTAATAAGGATATTATCTTTAAGGAAATTATTAAGGTAGTATTTGTTTATAATAAACAATAAAGCTAAGAAGGCTCTTCGAAAACCTTAAAAGTAAGGAACTTTGGAAAGTAAAGGGAAATAAAAAGTAATAATAATAATAATAATAAAAAGGGAAATAATAAAAATATCAAACCGAAATATTTTTATTATAAAGGAATTTATATAAAAGAAAAATATTAGTATTTAAATAACAACTTTTATCTTGATTAATAAAAGCCAAAAGATAAAAAAATCCTCTTTAAAAATAATAAAGAGAAAACGAAATAAGTCTTAAAGGTATATAGCTTTAAAATAATTATTAATTTTAAAAAGGTATTAATAATATAATTAATATATAATATATTTAGAAAATTAAATATTTATTTGGACTTAAGAATTAAGATTTATATTTACTTTGAATATTAACGTTTTATTTCTTATTATATATATAATTACCTTATTAATAAGATTAACAATATTATTTTAATAGTAAAGCTAACTAAAAAGGGATATATAATATTATTTAAGGGAAATTTTTTTAATATTAAAGATAAAATAAGGAAAAAGTTGTTTTTAAGCCAAAAAACAAATAATAATTATCTTATTCCTTAACTTCCTTTAAAATATTAAAAATATATTAGGAATATTAAAATAAAAGATATTCCAGCCTTATAAAAGCTTTAATATATACGGTTTGAGTATATTAAAATAGCTTTAATAAAGAATATAACAAAAATAATTACTGGAATAAATATTAAATAAAACAATAAATTTAAAAATATTATATTATTAAAATAATAATATAAAATTTATATTATAAAAAAATAATCTTATATTTTTAATTATAAGTTAATAAGAAATAAATAAGTAATAGTTTATAAATATTATTAAAAATAGAAAAATTACTCTTATAAAAGGTAATATAAAATATATTTTAATATTTATAAATAAATATATTAATATAAGAATTATTTATTTTTCTTTTCCTATAAGAAGCAGACTTTATTAATAATTATATTAAAAATTATATTAAGAAGAATAATATTAAAAGATATATTATTAATTATTTATATAGAAATAGTATAAAAAAAATTTATTAATTTATAAATATAAACGATTTTTAATTAAACTAATATTTAATAGAAACCGATATTATTATATAGCCTTTATTAAAACGGTATTATTAAGCGAAATAATAAAATATTATTTAAATAAATTAAAATAATATTATTTTATTTAGGATTAAATAAAGATTTTTAAAGGGAAGCTTTAAATTTTATAATATATATTAAGGAAAAGCTTTTTATAACAATATTTAATAAAAAAATATTATATAAAAAATAAATTAAAAAGATATTAAATATTAATTATATAAAACTATTCGGATATATTTATTAAATATATAATAAAAATATTTATAAATAAAAACTCAAATTCTAGAATATTAAATACAAATTCTTAAAATTTAATAATAATTAATATTAATATTAAATATAAAATAAAAAAGTTAAAGGATTAAGGTTTTTAATTTATATTATTTTTAATAAAATAATATTAATAAAAATATATTTATTTAAAATAAAAAATAATAAAAAAATAATATTTAATATTCTTAATAAAATAAATAATATATTAATAAATAAGCAATTCGCGAATATAAATATAAATATTTAAAACGTTAATATTAATAAAGAAGTTAACTTTAATTTTAATATATAAAACGAATTTAGAAAAGCTAATATTTAAAATATTAAATTTAATAAAGTATTTAATTTTAATTTTAATAAATAAAATATAAATCAAATATTAAATATAAAATTAAATAAAGAAATCGTAATTTATATTATTAATATATTATTTTTATATAATAAATAAAGAATATTAGAAATATAATAAATATCTTTTTAAATTTATTAAAAGTTATTAATATTATTAAAATATTAATTAAAATAGTTTATAAAACTTTATTTATTAATAAATTATTATAATCTTTAAAAAGGAATAAAAAAAGGAGGATTTCCTTTTATATAAATTTCCTAAAAGATTAAAAATAAAAATATTATCTTTTTTTAAAATTAATAAAAAATACTTTTAAGGTTAAATAAAGAATAATAAAAAATAATATTCTAATTAAAATTAAATATAATAAAATCTAAAGGGGTATAAAAAGTTAAGAAATTATTATTAAAATATAAAATATTCTTAAGAAAATAAATATTATTAATTAAATTAAATATTAAAAATAAAATCGTTAAATATAAAATTTAATAAATTATTAAAAGCTTCGAATAAATAAAGAAAATAAATTATAATATAATTTTTTTATTTATTATAAAGATTTTAAGCTAAAAAATACTTTTAACCTTAGGAATAAAATATAATATAAAAATAAAATATTTTAATATTAATACTATTTTCCTAAAAGCAACTTTTAAAAAAGAAATATAAATAAAATAGCCTTATAAATATATTAATAATATAAATAATATATATTATTTAGAAAAAACTTTATATAATTTTAAATAATTATTTAGGAAATAAAGAGAAATATTAATAATAAAATTAAAAAATTTTAACTTTAAATAATTCCAAAAAGATAATTCTATTTTTATTAATAATAAAAGAATAATTATAATTATTTATATAAATAATTTATTAATATTCTTATATATAAAAAAATTAATAAATAAATTAAAAACTTAATTTAATAAAAATTTTAAATCAGAAAATTTAAAAGTTATTTCTTTTTATTTAAGAATAAAAATCTTAAGAAATCGTAATAATTATATAATAATTATTATTTAAAAAGGTTATATTATTTAAATATTCAAATAATTAAGAATAAAAAATTATTATATTATTAAAAATATTATAAATAAGAATATAAAACTAAAATAATTACCTTTTAAACATATTATTAATAAGAAGTTAAAAAATAATTTTATATTTATTATTAAGGTTTTAAATTAAATAATTAGAATAAATTAATTAAATATTAATTTTATAACATATTATTTAAATAAATATTTTATATAATTAATAAATAATTATTATATAATAATAAAATAAATAATAAAATATTTAATTAATATAATTAAAA
>JAABUQ010001610.1_pt1 | contig 47734 bp, 45 predicted proteins | sample 5560001 | NCBI WGS metagenome assembly JAABUQ01 (sample SAMN10711888, study PRJNA513371) | rock metagenome | isolation source: Antarctica rocks | place: Antarctica: Victoria Land, Finger Mt nord | collected 2015-12-18
CGCATTCCAATCTATATCACTAAAAGAACGAAAAAAGCCGCATATATTCAAGGTGGTAGAGTTACCGACCCACTCTGACCTTTGTTCTGCTGCAACTGCGTGCCCGGGGTTTTGCCCCAGTTACCGATTTGGCATGTAATGCATTGCAAACACTTGCAAAAATCGTTCCGGAGATGTGCGACCACCGTAGCCCGGAGGGAGAGGGAGCAGAAAGCGGGTTCTATGCAGCTGTAGCCGCCCGCCTTACAGGTACGCCGCCCCGGCCTCCTGCGCGAAGCGGACCGGGTCACCCTCCCACACGATCCGCGCGTGCTCCAGCACATACACCCGGTCGGCATGCGGCAGCGCGAAGGTGACGTTCTGCTCGCCCAGCAGCACGGTGATCGGCGTCGTGGTCCGCAGCACTTCCAGGGCGCGGCTGAGCTGCTCCAGGATCACCGGCGCCAGGCCCAGGGTCGGTTCGTCCAGGATCAGCAGGCGGGGCTGCATCATCAGCGCGCGGGCGATGGCGAGCATCTGCTGCTCCCCGCCCGACAAGGTCGCCGCCCGTTGCGCCTGGCGGGATTGCAGGATCGGGAACAGGCCGAACAGCCAATCCAACAGCTTGTCGCGCTCCGGCCGGGGCAGGCGGGAGCCGCCGAGGTCCAGGTTCTCCCGCACGCTCATGCTGCCGAACAGCTCGCGGCTTTCCGGGCACTGCACGATGCCGCCGCGGGCGATCTGCGCCGCGGTCTGCCCGGCCAGCGGCGTCCCGGCCCAGGCAACCCGCCCAGTGTAGGGCACCAGGCCGGAGATGGCATTGAACAGCGTGGTCTTGCCCGCGCCGTTCAGCCCGACGACGGAGACGAACTCGCCCTCGCGCACATGGATGGACACGTCCTGCAGCGCCTGCGCCTTGCCATACAGGACGTTCACGCCGGATGCCTCCAGCAATGGCGGCCCGGATTTGGTCGTGGCCGCCTGGCGGGCGGAGGTCTCGATGGCGCCGCCCAGGTAAACCCGGCGCACCTGCGGGTCCTGCATCACCTGCTCGGCCGAGCCCTCGGCAATGGGTTCGCCCAGATACATCGCCAGCACCCGGTCCACCAGCGCCGCCACGCCCTTGACGTTGTGGTCCACCAGCAGCACCGCCTTGCCCTCGGCGCGGAAGCTGGCGATCAGGTCGGAGAAGGCGCCAACCTCGCCGCTGGTCAGCCCGGCGAACGGCTCGTCCACCAGGACCACCTTGGGGTCGCGGCCGATGGCCTTGGCCAGCTCCAGCCGGCGCAGATCGGCGAACGGCAGCGTGGACGGGCGGCGGTCCAGCACGGCGCCGAGGCCGACGCGCTCGGCGATGGCTCGGGCGCGCCGGTCCACGCCGGGGTCGGCGAACAGGTGGAACAGCGAGTCCGGCAGCAAGGCGAGCTTGATGTTCTCCAGCACGGTCTGCCGGTGCAGCGGGCGGGAGTGCTGGAACACCAGGCCGACGCCCTGCCGGGCCACGCGGTGGCTGGGCCAGCCGGCGACGTCAGTGCCGTCAATGTGGACGGTGCCGGCATTCGGACGCTCGATGCCCATGATGAGCTTCATCACGGTGGACTTGCCGGAGCCGTTGGGGCCGATCAGGCCGAGGATTTCGCCGGGCGCCACGCCGAACGACATGCCGCCGACCGCGACCAGGCCGCCGAAGCGCTTCACGAGGCCATGGACTTCGAGCAGGCCGGTCATGCTCCAGGCCTCATTGCCCCGGGCCTCATTGGCGGTTCCGCATCAGCACGCCCAGCAGCCCCGACGGCACGAACAGGATGGTCAGCAGCGCCACCGCCGAGACCACGAAGGTGCTAAGCTGGCCCAAGGGCCGCAGCACCTCCCCCGCCAGGATCAGCACGACCGCGCCTACGGCCGCGCCCAGGATAGTACGCCGGCCGCCCAGCACCGCGGCGATGATGACCTGCACGCCGACCGCGATGTCTATGACAGTGCCCGGCGACGCCGTGCCGAAGTAGAAGATCAGCATCGCCCCGGCCAGCCCACTGAAGAAGGCGCTGACGCAGAACGCCGCCAGCTTGTGCTTGGCGACGTTGAAGCCCAGCGCCTGCGCTTCCACCGGGTCCTGGCCGCAGGCCTGCAGGATCAGCCCGGCGGCCGAGCGCGACAGCCCGAACAGCACGGCGCCGCTGACCGCCATGACGGCGAGGGCGATGTAGTAGTTGGTCGTCTCGTCTATGGAGAGCACGTCGGGGATGGTCAGCCCGATCTCACCCCCGGTCTGCTTGGCGAACACGGTCACCATCTGCTGCAGCAATAGCACCGCGACGAGCGTAATCAGGCCGAAGTAGGGGCCGCTGAGCCGCAATGCCGGCACCGCCAGCAGCAGTCCACCGGCGACGGCGAGCGCGGTGCCGAACAGGACACAGACCGGGATGGGCAGCCCGGTCTCGCTGTTCAGGATGCCGGCCCCGTAGGCGCCCAGCCCCACCAGGAAGGTCGGCCCGAAGTTGACCTCGCCGGCGAAGCCGAACAGCAGGTCCCACGACATCGCGAATACGCCGAAGTAGTAGCCGACGGTGAGGATGCCAAGGATGTAGCTGGATACTCCCAGCGGCAGCACCGCCGCGACCAGCAGCCCAACCACGCCGACCCAAAGGACCGGCGACCGCAACGTGTTCCGCATCAGCGCTGCCCCAACAGGCCCTGCGGCCGCAAATAGACGACGATTACCAGCAGCAGCAGGGCCGGGATGGTGCGGAGAGAGGGGGAGATCAGGTAGGCCGTGAGCGTCTCCAGGTATCCCACGCAATAGGCGGCCACGAGCGACCCGGCCACGCTGCCCAGTCCTCCCAGCACGACGATGGAGAACGCCGAAGCGGTAAGCGTCCCCGCATTGTCCGACGACACGCCCAGGAAGGCCCCCAGCAGCACCCCGGCGATCCCCGCCAGCACGCCATAGATCGCCCAGACCAGCAGGTAGATGCGCTGCAACTCGAACCCCAGCAGCGTCAGCCCGCGCGGGTTGATGGACGCCGCCAGCAGCGCCTTGCCCGCCCGGGTGCGGTTGACCAGCAGCCACAGCAGCCCAATGGTGGCCCAGCACAGCACGGCGGTGAGGATTTCATTGGTCGGCGTCCGAACCCCGCCGATCACCGTGACCCCCGCGATCAGGGGCCGCACGGTATGCGGGCTGGTGGTGGTGAAGTAGGCGACGGCCTCCTGGATCATGATCCCCCACAGCAGCGTGCCGGTGAGGACGAAGATCTCCTTCTCCTCCGAGGGGATCGCCGGGGACCGTTGGATCGGCCGCACCACGAAGCCGTAGGTGGCAAAGGCGATGGCAACACCGGCCAGCAGCCCGGCCAGCGCGCCGCCGTAAGCGCCTAAGCTGTCCGCCGCCAGCCAGGCTACCACGGCAGCCACCAGCATGATGCCGCCATGCGACAGGTTCAGCACGCCGGACACCCCGAACATCAGGGTGAAACCGACTGCTCCCAACCCGTACAGCGCGCTGACAGCGAAACCGTCTATAAGGATCTGAAGGCCGAGCACCCGCGGTCAGGCCGGCCCTAGTTCGTCACCTTAACGAAGCTGGGGAAACGCAGCCCGCCCCTCGCCACGGAGGACGGCCAGACAGCGACCTGCTTGCCGTCCTGCCATTGCACGACCAGGCCGCTCACGTAGTCCTTGCCATACTTGATGGCGTGGGTGAACTCATCGCCTTTGCCATAGAACTGCACGCGGCCCACGGTGCCGACCCAGTCCGTCGCCTCCAGCGCCGTCACCATCTTGTCCGGGTCGGTGCCGCCGGCCCGGTGGATCGCGTCGGCGATCATGTAAACGTCGTCATAGGCGCCGTAGCCGGAATAGGCCGGGGTGATGCCGTACTTCTTGGTGTAGGCGGTGGCAAACGGCATCGTCTTGGCGGTGCTGGCCACGGTGTCCACCGCGACGAGCTGCAGCACGACGCCCTCGGTGGCGCCGTTGGTGTCCTTCCAGAACGTGCTGGACGTGGCCTGGGACGAGATGCCGAACATTGGCACCGGCACCTGCTGGTTGGTCCATTGCACCGTCGGCTGCACGCCGACATGGCTGATGCCGGTGACGATCACGTCCGGCTTCTTGGCCTCGATCCCGTTGAAGATCGGGGTGAAGTCGGTGGTGTCAGGCGACATGCGGATGTGGTCCAGGACCTGCAGCCCGATCTTGGGCAAGCAGGCCAGGTAGCCGGCGTCCAGCGGACCGGTCCAGGCGGCATCCTCGCTCATGACCACGGCGGTCTTCATGTGCAGCTTGCTGTCCACCAGCAGGTCCTTGGCGGCGTCGCACACGGCCTGGGCCAGGAAGGCGGAGGCAAGGTAGCCGTGGAAGTTGTACTTCAGGTGCACGTAGTCGCCATGGATGCGCTTGCTGATGTCGTCGCTGGCGGCGCCGGGGGTGATGGTCGGGATCTTCAAACGTCCGGCCCAGGGTTCCAGCGCCAACGCCACCTCGCTGGTATAAGTGGCGATAACCGCGTGGACCTTGTCCTGGTTGGCGGCGCGCTGGAAGGCGCGCACGGCGTCGGCGGCGGAGTTGTGGTCGTCATAGGCAACGATCTCGATCATGCGGCCGTCCACGCCGCCCTTGGCATTGATCTCGTCGGCGGCGATCATTGCGGCGTTGGGGATGGCGATGCCGCTGATGGCGGAGTTCTCGGCGATCACGCCGATGCGGATGGGATCGGCCGCCTGGGCTGCCGCGGGCAGGGCGGCAGCGAGCGCGAGTGCGGGCAGCAGGCGGGAGATGGCAGACATAGGACGGGCCTCCATGGAAGGGAACCGGCGTTTTCCGCCGTTAGTTCCAAGGCTAAGGCCGTCCGGCGCGGGAGTAAACTGGGGCCGGGGCGTCAGCCAGGAAACTTGATCACCTGCCGCACCGCCCTTCCCTCGTGCAGGCGGTCGAAGCCCTCGTTGATTTCGTCTAGCTGCAGCCGGCCGCTCAGTAGCCGGTCCACCGGCAGGCGGCCGGCGCGATAAAGGGCGACGTAGCGTGGGATGTCCCGCGCCGGCACGCAGGTGCCGATATAGCTGCCCTTCACGGTCCGTTCCTCGGCGACAAGCTGCACCAGCGGCAGCGGCAGTGCGGCACCGGGCGGCGGCAACCCGGCCGTCACGGTGGTGCCGCCGCGGCGGGTCACGGCATAGGCCAGCTCCATCGCCCGAACGGCGCCGGCCATCTCGAAGGCGACGTCCACGCCGCCGCGTGTCGCCTCGCGTATCTGCGCCGCCGCGTCGGGGTCCCCCGCGTTGACGGCATGGGTTGCGCCGAGCTGCCGGGCCAGGGCCAGCTTGTCGTCGGACAGGTCCACAGCGACCACCTGCACCGCCCCGGACGCCACGGCGCCCAGCACGCTGGCCAGGCCGACGCCGCCCAGCCCGATCACCGCCGCGGTCTGGCCGGGCTGCAGGCGGGCAGTGTTGACCACGGCACCCACCCCAGTCAGCACGGCGCAGCCGAACAGCGCGGCCTCCTCCAGCGGCAGGTCCGGGTCCACCCGCACCAGGCTGCGCCGGGATACGACGGCGTAGTCGGCAAAGGCGGAGACGCCGAGGTGATGGTTGATCTCCGCCCCATCACAGCTCAGGCGGCTGCGGCCGGACAGCAAGGTGCCGGCGCCGTTGGCGGCGGCGCCGGGTTCGCACAGCGCGGGACGGCCCTCGGCGCAAGGGATGCAATGGCCGCAGCTTGGCATGAAGACCATGACGACGTGGTCGCCGGTTTGCAGGTCGGTCACGTCCTCGCCCAGCGCCTCGACGACGCCGGCGGCCTCGTGGCCCAGGGCCATCGGCATCGGGCGGGGGCGGTCGCCGTTGATGACGGACAGGTCACTGTGGCACAGGCCGGCGGCAGCGATCCGCACCAGCACCTCGTCCCGGCCTGGCGAGGCAAGGTCCAGGGTGGCAATGCGTAGGGGCTTGCTGTCGGCGTAGGGCAAGGGGGCGCCCATGCGGTCCAGGACGGCGGCGCGTGTTTTCATGGCGGCTTCTCCTTCGGGCCTACCTCACCATTCCCCGAACGCGCGGTCCAGCCGCTGGGCCATTTTCGCCTCCTGGCCTAGCAGGGATGGACGCGGCGCCTACCGCCCGTCCGGACCCGGCCCGATGAGGCCGGGTATCGCCGCCTTCACCTGGAAGTAGCCCTTCGTCGCACGGGGCCATACCGCATCGTCCCACCCCCGCCGGACCCGCGCCGCGGGCGGCAGCGCCGAGGCGGATGGGCCGACCGGAGCCCAGGCCGTCACCACCGGCAGCCCGTCGTTCCAGCCGTCCCCGGCCGGTCCCGCCGGGCAGCCGAAGTACGCGGCGGCCCGGTCCAGGGCGTCGGCCATCGCCGCCTGGTCCATCGCCTGCACCCGGTCCACCGCGCCGTCGGCATGGGCCACCATCCCGCCCACGCACACGACGCGGGCGCGGCCGAGCGGCAAGCTTTCGGGATGTAGGTCGTCCAGGTGCAGCAGCAGGGCGGCATCGCCCTCCGGCGGCGCATCGGCGGGGGACAGCTTGACGGGCAGGCGGCCGTCCGGCTCCTCCAACGGCGCGGGGTCTTCGTTCAGCCCCTTCGGATCGTAGCGGCCGTCCGTGTAGCGGCGGATGTTCTCCGCCCGCGCGGCATAGGCCTTGCCGCGGGTATGCAGCCCGGCGACCCAGCGCCACGAGAGGGTGTTGCTGGCGGGGTCGCCGTCCAGCAGGCGATGCATGAACAGCTCGGCGCCCAGCGCCCAGGGCAGGCCGAGCGTGAACACCCAGATTGAGGCGAACCACATGCGGGTGTGGTTGTGCAGCCAGTTGCGCCCTGCCAACTCGGCGGCCCAGTCATCGAAGCACTCAATGCCGGTGCGCCCCTCCACGGCCTGTTCATGGGCGCGGCGCAGCCCGGCCTCGCGCGCCAGCCGGTCATGCCCATCCGCGACCAGGCGCTGGTAGTCCGTCCACAACCAGGGGCGGGTCTCCAGGTGTCCCTTGAAGTAGGTGCGCCAGAAGACCTCCTGGACAAACTTATCGGCCGCCGGGCCATGCGCGGCCCGGGCGGCGTCCACGACCTCCGTTTCCAGGACCATGCGCCGCCGCAAGTACGGCGACAGGGCGGACGTCGTGGGGTCCGCGTGCAGTCCGGCGTCGGTGTTGCGGGTGTCGGCGTATTGCCGGCCCAGCCCGGCCGCAGCCGCATGGAGGCGGGCCAGCCCGGCGGCGCGGGTGGCAGGGAATGTCGTACTCTGGATATGCGTCATTCCCGGGATATGGGGCAACTCTCCCGCGTGCCAGCAGATGCCGCCTGCATTGAAGCGGCCGGGGACGTCGGAACCTTCCACGGTAATCCCGCTTCTGCTCGCTACGCTTGGCCCGGTCGTCCTAGAGGGCGAACCGGCTCCGTCAGGTGTGGGAGAGCAAGCCATGCGTATAGGTATCCTAGCTATTGCGGCCGTTGCCGCTTCCATCATGGCTGGGCAGGCCACCACCCGGGCGCTGGCCCAGGCTGGCCCCGCGGCAGGGCCGGGCCAGGGCGCCGCGGCGAGCCAGCCGAACCAGAGCGAGTCCAACAGCCAGTCCAGCACCATGGGCCTTCCAACGGGCAGCGGCGCCGGCGCCAGCAACGGCGCGGGCACGCAGGGGTCGCTGGACAGCAATCCGGGCAAGGCGAGCAGCTCGGTTGCCGGGGTGAACGGCAGCGGAACCAGCTTCGGCGGCAACGGCAGCGCCAAGGGCGCGGGCGGAGCGATTGAAAGCGACCCGACCCAGGGCGGCGGTCAGCAGCGCAAGTAGCGCAGCCCAAGCCAACCCAGGGGAAACCGGCGCCCATCGCACGCCGGTTTCCCCGTGCCTGCTGTTACCGATAGTCGTCGGTCATACGGGTCCGGGGACGCGGCGCTCCGGCATAGGGATCAAGCCCGGCCCTGGCCTGGTCCACCATCCGGCAGTCGCCGCACATGCGGATGCGGTCGGCGATGGCGGGATCACGGAACATCCAGTGCTTGCCTTCCAACTGCGCGGCCACCTTCTCGATAGAGGACTGGGTGCCGAACGGCTTGGCGCAGCGGATGCAGATGGCGGGCGGCTCCTCGTTCAGGATGACCTCGTTCCGCCGGGCCGCGCCGAAGGTGGCGCGCGGCTCCAGATGCACGACGTTCTCCGGGCAGGTGGTGGCGCACAGGCCGCACTGGACGCACAGGTCCTCGATGAACCTAACCATCGGCCGTTCGGGGTTGTCGCGCAGCGCCGCAGTGGGACAGACGGCGACGCAGGACAGGCAGAGCGTGCAGCCCTCCGATTTGATATGCACCCGCCCGATGGGGGCGCCGCGCGGCAGCGGCAGGGCGTCGGCTGGCGCCGGCGCGGCGGCGTGCAGGGCATTTAGCGCCTGCATCGTCAGCGCGTTCTTGTCGCCGGTCGGCAGGTAGGCGGCCGGCGGAACACCGTTCCGGACATCCATGCCGCGGAGCGCAGCGTCGAGCATGTCGGGGTCATCGGCCTCCAGCACTGCCACCCGTCCCTCGCCGTAACCCAACGGCCCGAGGATTGCCGATAGCAGCTCGACCTCCCGCTCATGCGCTGCCCGGCGGTCGGCGTCGCGCCGCCCGGCTAGCAGGCGGACCTCGGCGGCGCCGAAGGCGAATGCGGTCGCCAGCAGATCCAGGCCGGGCTGCCCGGCCATCGGCAACGGGATGACGCGGGCCGGCAGGCCGCGGCCGTGGCGGGCCAAGGCCTCGATCAACGGGGCGCCGTGCGTGGCGTCGTGCAGCAGCAGGACGGGCGGTGCGGTCCCGTCAGCGTCGCGGTAGGCGGCCAGCAGCGTCCGCAGCCGGCGCGCGGCTGCCTCCGCGGTCGGCACGGCATACTCCGCGGCGGTGGTCGGGCACACCGCGGCGCAGGTGCCGCAGCCCGCGCAGATATGGGCGGAGATGGCGACGCTGTCGCCCGCAGGGGTAATGGCTCCGGCCGGGCAGGCATCCAGGCATCTGGTGCAGCCGACTTGGCCAGACCGCTGGTGGGCGCACCGGCTGGGGTGGAAGTTGATATAGCGTGGCTTGGTGAAGGTGCCGACCAGGTCGGTCGCGGTGAATAGGGCACGCTGCACCGCCATTGGATCGTCCGGCGAGGCGCGCAGATAGCCTTCCCGGTGCTCCCAGCCCGGCACCAGCGGCAGTCCGCCGCTCAGGTCTATGATGACGTCGCAGCGGGACCGCGCACCGTTGCGGGCGGGGCCGAACAGCAGGCGGCTGCGGGAGTCCGGCAGCGGCTCGGCAAAGCCATCCACCACCAAATCGAAGGCGCCGAGGTGCCCGGTCACCCGCGTCAGCGTGCCGCGCACCACGGGGAACTCGGCGGTGCGCGGCGGTTCCAGGTCGGCGGAGCCAGTGATGATGACGGTGAGGTCCAGGTGGTCCTTCAACTGCCAGGCTGCCTCGACCGCGCGGTCATCGCAGCCATAGACCACCGTGACGCCCTCGGATTGCAGGGTCACGTCGGCGACCGGGCCGCGGGCGGGGGCGTTCGCGTCGTGCACCGCGGCGGCGATCAAGGCGGCGATCTTCGGCTGCGCCTGATCGGCCTCGTCCGACCAGCCCGCGGCCTCGCGTATATTGAAGAAGGCGAGCGGCGCGCCCCCTCCCCCATCAGCCTGTGCGCGCTGGAAGGTCGGTGCTTCCTGCGTGCAGGCGACCAGGAGCGGGTCCGGTCCCGCCGCGGCGGCGGTAAAGCGTCCCAGCTCCGCGCCGCACAGCTCATGCGCCGCCGGGTGCCCGGATAGGGCCGGCGCGGCGTCCCCGACCGGCATCGTCCCGCGGCACGTGCACGTCAGGACGGTGCAACCATCTCGTTTCATAGGCAAAAGTTCCCTTCCCGCCTCCTGTGCAAGGCAGGGCTGAATGCATATGATAGGCAGCGGCTTCGTGGTCCACCCCGGGTGCCCCGTGCTTGCTGAATGGAGCCTAGCCATAAACGACATGCCTGCATTGCCGCCGGGGTTCGCCGCTGTTCCAGGCGGGAGGGATGCCTGGGATGCCGCAGTCCGTGGCGCTGAAACCGGCGATGATCCCGGCAGCGTGCGCTGGAGCTTTGTGGGCGGGATGTTGCACGCCGCGGTCGTGCTGGCGCCGGACCGGCCGATGCAGGATGCCGGCCCCATCCTTGCCCTGGGCGCACTCGCATTGTTCGATGCCTTGGCGACCCTGGCGCCACCGCAGATGCCGATCCACCTGCTGCCGCCCGATGGCCTTGCGGTCGATTGCGGCCGGGTTGCCACGATCCGGGCAGCAATAGCGCCGGGGCCGTCCGACATGCCGCCGGAGTGGGCGGTGCTCGGGTTCGAGGTCGCGGTGCAGGCCGGCGACGCCGAGCCTGGCCGGACGCTGGACCGGACCAGCCTGCATGAGGAAGGGTTTGGCGATGTGACCCCGGATGACATCTTGGTGAACAGCTTGCGGCACCTGCTGGTCTGGCTGGATGCTTGGGGGCAGGACGGCATCACGGCGCTGGGTCCGGCGCTGCGGCAGCGTACGGCGCGACCGCCGGTGCCGGCATGACCGCACCCGTGCTGAGCGTGCGCCTGCCCCGCACCATCCAACTCGACGTGTCCGACCGCCATATCTTCGATGAGGCGGCCGAGCCCGGCGAGTGGGCCGTAACCGGGACCTTTATGTTTATGGAGGATGCGCCCGAGGACGCCATGGGCAAGCGGCGCACCGCGTTCCAGCACGGGTTCCTCGGCACCGGCAGCTTTGGCTGGTCCACGCTAGTCATGGTGGCCGACGCGCCGCCGGCGGTGGTGACGTCGGTGACGGATGCGCTGGCGCAGCACTTCGTGGAGCGGCACGGCGCCCCATCGCTGGACGCGGCGCACGAGGTGGCGGCGCGTGAGGTCGCCTTCGCCGCCTCCTTGTGCGAGCACCCTGTCGGCACCCTGCTGACCATCTTCCGCCAGCACGGGCCGGACGGGATCGTAGAGCAGTTCGCCACCGTCACCCGCGATGCTGCGCCGACAGATGCCGGCGGCCCCGACTTCGGCAAGCCGTTCGACCTGCTGGCGCTGGCTGCCCAGCCCGGCGGCAGTTCATGAGCCGGCACGAGGCGCGCGAGGTCGGCGTGGTCGTCGAGCGGCAGGAGGTGGACAACCCCTGGTGCGATCACCGCTGGCGCGTGACCGGCCTGCTACCCGGCGCTCCCGCGGTCCCGCCCTGGACGCTGCTGGGCGCCGAACCCGGCGTCCGCCGCTACTTCGCGGGCAATGCGGTGCTGGAGCTGTATCCGTTGGAGACCGACACGCTGCGCCACAACATCGAAGGTCCGCAGCCCGCGGTCTATGTGTTCTTGCGGGCGACGGACGCGGCGCCGGGCGTGGCGCTGCTGGGCGCGACCGTATGCGCCGGGGAAGCGCAGGCGCATGTGGACACCGGGTCCGACCTGGTGGAGTCCATGCCGATGCCGGACGACCTGCATGCCTGGATCGCGGATTTCGTGGCTCGGCACGATGTCGAGCGCCCCGCCTACAAGCGGCAGCGCGACCGATCGGAACACGCTCCTGCCCGGCGCCTCGCTCTGCCGGAAGGGGACGAGGATGAGTAGCGCCGGCCCCGCTCCGGAGGACGACGGCACGGCCGGCGAGGGCTTGCTGCGCCGCTGGGCACGGCGCAAGCAGGCGGCTAAGGCCCAGCCCGTCATGCCGGTGCCAGCAACAGCGAGCGACGTGGCGCAGGACGCCTCGCAAGCGGAAGAGCCAGTGCCGGTGCTGCCCGACCTGGACACCCTGGACGCCAGCAGCGACTACAGCGCGTTCCTGCAACGGGGCGTCCCGGCGGAGCTGCAGCGGATGGCGCTACAGCGGGCCTGGTCCAGCGATGCCGCAATCGCTGAGTTCCGCGGCATGGCCGAGTATGCCTGGGACTTCAACGCACCGCAGTATGGACAGCTTTGGGCGGTGGACGACATAGCCAAACTGATCCAGGCCGTGACAGCGCCGCCGCCGGATGCGTTGACCACGCCCGTTGAGGCAGTGGCGGCAGTCCCTGAAGTCGTAGTGGACGTTGCGCCAGGTCCTGAGGCCGTTGCCCATAACGCCGTCGCGGCAGTGGATCGGGATGGCGCGGCGCCCGTGCCCCGCCGCCACGGCAGCGCTTTGCCATGCTGAGAGGCGGAGACGACGGAGTGCCTTAGCCAAGCAGGCTTAGGCCAGACTTGGCGTCCTGTTTAGCACACTATCTTATTACTTTTACAGTTTTCCTTACTGATGTTTTATTGCTAAGGGCAAGTAATCGGGCATCGCAATGAATATGCCCCAGCAGGATGCAGGCCGGCAAGGGATGGACGATGTTGAGCTTGCACGGGCACTGATCTACGGCATGTTGGGCCGCGCGCTGGCGGAACCCTGGGATGCGGGGTTCCTGGCGCGGCTGGCGAAATTGGACGGCGACGACGGTGAGGTCGGGACGGCGTTGCGCGTCGTGGCCACTGCCGCCCGGGATGTCACGGTTGACGTGGCCCGGACTGAATATGACGCGCTGTTCATCGGCGTGGCGCGCGGCGAACTGGTCCCCTATGCCTCGTTTTATCTGACGGGCTTTCTGCATGAACGGCCGTTGGCCCGGCTGCGGGCGGAGATGCAGGCGCTAAGCCTGGCCCGGGCCGGTGGACGTTCTGACCCCGAGGACCACATCGCCACGGAATGCGAGGTGATGGCGACCCTGATCGGCCGGGGCAACGTGGACGTTCAAGCCGGTTTTTTCGAGCGGCATTTGGCTCCCTGGGCCGGCCGTTTCTTCACGGACCTGGAGCGGGCAGCATCCGCCAGCCTGTTCCGCCCCATCGGCACACTGGGCCGATTGATGATGAACTTGGACCGGCAGGGCTTTGCGCTCGCCGCCGTTGCCTCAATAGATAAAGGTGCAGCATGACCGAGATGACCAAGCCCGTTCCCGTCGAGACAATCCGTGCAGATCGCCGAAGCTTCCTGCGCGGGGCCGGCATTGCGGCAGCAGCCGTGCCGCTGTCCGCCTCGGCAGAGGTGCTGAAGCAGCCGACAAACCACCAGGCGCCGGCGCGCTACCAGGAAAGCGCCCACGTCAAGCAATTCTATGCGCTGAACCGGCGGTAAGGGAGGTCGGGTATGCTGACGAAACAACGGCCCGCGACGGCGGCGCGCGCCCTTCCTGTTGCCCCGGCCGCAACTCCCGCGCCGGGCGCGCTGGACCGGCGCGGCTTCCTGCGCACCTCTGGCCTTGCCGCGGGCGGGCTGGCCGCGTTGGGCGGGCTGGGCATGACGACCGTGCAGCAGGCCGCCGCCGGCGAGGTGGAGCCAGGAGTGCCGACGCAGACCCGCAAGACCGTCTGCACCCACTGTTCCGTCGGCTGCTCCGTGCTGGCCAAGGTGCAGAACGGGGTCTGGGTGGCGCAGGAATCGAACTTCGACAGCCCGAACAACCTGGGCACCCACTGCGCCAAGGGCGCGGCAGTGCGCGAGCTGACGCATGGCGACCGGCGCCTGAAATATCCGATGAAGCTGGAAGGGGGCCAGTGGAAGCGGCTGAGCTGGGACCAGGCGATCAACGAGATCGGCGACAAGATGCTCGCCATACGCGAGAAGTCCGGGCCGGATTCCGTGTATTGGCTGGGCAGCGCCAAGTTCAGCAACGAGGGCGCCTACCTGTTCCGCAAGTTCGGGGCGCTGTGGGGCACCAACACGGTGGACCACCAGGCCCGCATCTGCCACTCCACGACTGTCGCCGGCGTTGCCAATACCTTCGGCTACGGCGCAATGACGAACAGCTTCAACGATATCGGCAACTCCAAGGCCATCATAATCATGGGCGGCAACCCTGCCGAGGCCCATCCGGTCAGCCTGCAGCACCTGCTGCGGTCCAAGGAGATCAATCAGTCCGAGCTGATCGTCATTGATCCGCGGTTCACCCGCACCGCCGCCCACGCCACTGAGCACGTCCGCATCCGGCCCGGGACCGACATCCCGATCATCTGGAGCATCCTCTGGCACGTGTTCGAGAATGGCTGGGAGGACAAGCAGTTCATCGAGAACCGTGTTTACGGCATGGACGAGATACGCAAGGAGGTCGGCAACTGGAACCCGGATGAAAGCGAACGGGTTACGGGCGTGCCGCGGGCGCAATTGCGCCGGGTGGCGGAGATCATGTCGCACAACCGGCCCTCCACCCTGATCTGGTGCATGGGCGCGACGCAGAAGACGGTGGGGACGGCCAACGTCCGTGCCTACAGCATCCTGCAACTGGCGCTGGGTAACATGGGGCAGAGCGGCGGCGGTACCAACATCTTCCGCGGCCACTGCAACGTGCAGGGTGCGACCGACATGGGCCTGGATGTCACCACCCTGCCCGCCTATCTCGGCCTGGACGAGGCGGCCTGGAAGCATTTCGCGCGGGTGTGGGACTTGGAGTACGACTACTTGGTGTCCCGCTTCGCATCCAAGAAGCTGATGGAGACCAAGGGCATCCCCAGCACCCGCTGGTTCGACGCCGTGCTGGCGGACAAGGACACGCTGGATCAGCCGGACAACGTCCGCGCCATGGTCGCCTGGGGCCACGCCGCCAACTCCATCACGCGTGAGCCGGTGATGCGGCAGGGCATGAACAAGCTGGACCTGCTGCTGGTCGTGGACCCGCATCCGACGACCTTCGCCATCACCGGCGACCGCAAGGACGGCACGTACCTGCTGCCGGCGTGCACCCAGTTCGAGCAGTCGGGCACGGTCACGGGAAGCAACCGCTCGATCCAATGGCGCGAGCAGGTGGTGAAGCCGATCTTCGAGAGCAAGCAGGATACGGAGATCATGCTGCTGCTGGCGAAGAAGTTCGGCTTCGCCGAGCAGCTCGTGAAGAATGTCGCCGTGGAAGAAGGCGTACCGGTGTCGGAGGACATCCTGCGGGAGATCAACCGCGGCTGCTTCGCCATCGGCTACAGCGGCCAGTCGCCGGAGCGCCTGAAGCTGCATGCCAAGCACCAGGCGGACTTCGACCCGCTGACGCTGCAGGCGACCAGTGGCCCCTGCGCCGGGGAGTATTATGGCCTGCCCTGGCCGTGCTGGGGCACTCCGGAGCTGAAGCACCCCGGAACCGGCTTCTTGTATAACACTGCCGTTCCGGTCAAGGAGGGTGGCAGCGGCTTCCGTGCGCGCTGGGGCGTGGAACGGGAGGGCGTGTCGCTGCTCGCCACCGACTATCCGAAGGGTTCGGAGATTAAGGGCGGCTACCCCGAGTTCACAGTGGCCGTGCTGAAGAAGCTAGGCTGGGATGGGGAACTGACGGGAGCCGAACGGGCGGTCATAGACAAGATCGGCGGCAACAACGTGGACGCCGTGAGCTGGCAGACCGACCTGTCCGGTGGCATACAGCGGGTCGCGATCTCGCACGGCTGCGCGCCGTTCGGCAACGGCAAGGCGCGCGCCTTCGCCTGGAACCTGGTGGACCCCGTGCCGGTCCACCGCGAGCCCATACGCACGCCGCGGCGGGACCTGATTGACAAGTATCCGGCGCTGTCCGACCGCCGCGACTACCGCCTGCCCTACCTTGGCCGCAGCCTGCAGGTGCCGGACGTGTCCAAGGACTTCCCGATGATCCTGACCTCCGGGCGCCTCGTTGAATATGAGGGCGGCGGCGACGAGACCCGGTCCAACCGCTGGCTGGCGGAGATCGTGGAGGATGCTTACTGCGAGGTGAACCCGCAGGACGCGGCCCGGCTGGGCATCAAGGACCGCGGCGAGGTTTGGCTGTATGGCGTCGAGAGTTCTTCGAAGGCGAAGTTCGTGGCGCATGTCAGCAACCGGACCGGGCCGGGCGTGGTGTTCGTGCCGTTCCACTTCGGCGGCATGACGGCCGGTGTGGACAACCGGAGCAAGTATCCGCCGGGGCTGGACCCAATCGTGCTGGGGCACGGGGTTAACCAGCTTACGACCTACGGGTATGACTCTGTGACGCACATGCAGGAAACCAAGGTGACGCTGTGCCGGGTCGAGGCGGCCTGATGCCTGGTGCCGACAACAAGGAGATACGCTGATGGCGCGGATGAAATTCCTATGCGACGCCGAGCGTTGCATTGACTGCAACGCCTGCGTAACGGCTTGCAAGAACGAGCACGAGGTACCGTGGGGCCTGAACCGCCGCCGGGTGGTGACGATCAACGACGGCGAGCCGGGCGAGCTGTCCATCTCGATGGCGTGCATGCACTGCACGGATGCACCCTGCGCCTCGGTATGTCCGGTCAACTGCTTCGTGCAGACGGTCGATGGCATTGTGCTGCACAACAAGGACCAGTGCATCGGCTGCGGCTACTGCTTCTACGCCTGCCCGTTCGGCGCGCCGCAGTTTCCGTCCGCGACCAACTTCGGCAGCCGCGGCAAGATGGACAAATGCACGTATTGCGCCGGCGGGCCGGAAGGAACCAACACGCCGGAACAGTATGCGAAGTATGGCCGCAACCGTTTGGCGGAGGGGATGTTACCGATCTGCGCCGAGATGTGCTCCACCCGCTCGTTGCTGGCCGGCGACGGCGCGACCATCGGCGCGATTTACAAGGAACGGGTGTTGCGGCGCGGCTATGGGTCCGGCGCCTGGGGCTGGTCCACCGCCTACCGCGACACACCGACGGTCTAGGAGGGGCACAGGATGCGTTTCCCATGGATTGGCTGTACCCTTGCTTTGACCGTGATGGTTGGGACGGCTGGCGCGGTCGAGTTGCCGCAGAACAAACCCAACCCCGACCGGGGCGCACTGGAGCAGATGCTCAACAACCAGCGCGACTTGCCACCGGGCGAGATCAAGGGCTTTGTGCACATCCCGGACGAGAAGGCGGGAGTGCTGATCCAGCCGGACGGACGGACGTTCCGCGATGTGCGTACGCGGTGGCAGCCCTATATCACCGGCGGGCTGATTGCGGTTGCCATACTGGCGATGGCAGCGTTGTACTTCATCGCCGGCCCGATGCGCTACACGGCGGACCCGCAGGGGCGGACCATCAAGCGGTTCACCTGGTTAGAGCGGTTCATCCATTGGCTCACGTCGGCCTCATTTGTGTGGCTGTCCCTGACGGGGCTGAACCTGGTACTCGGGCGGTGGCTGCTGGAGCCGGTCATTGGCGACAACCTGTTTTCCAGGTTCTCGTCATTGGCGAAGCTGTCGCATAACTCGGTCGGTTTCGCATTTATGGCCGGGCTGTTCGTGATGACAGTGCAGTGGCTGCACCCGAACATCCCGACCAAGCTGGACTGGCAATGGATCAAGGCGGCTGGAGGTATGTTCGGCGGACCGCACCCGCCGGCGCGTAAGTTCAACTTCGGACAGAAAATGATCTACTGGATCGCAGTGTTCGGCGGCGGTGCGATCTCCGTCACCGGAGTCGCGCTGCTGGTGCCGTTTGCCGCGACGGGGGTGTTGGGAATGCAGTTGGCTCATGGCGTACACTCCGTCATCGCTGCTTTGATGATGGCGGTCATCATCGGACACATCTACCTGGGTTCTGTGGGAGTGAAGGGGTCGCTGCGGGCAATGACGACCGGGCGTGTGGACCGGAACTGGGCTTATGAGCATCATGGCTTATGGGCCGAGGAAGCGGAGGCCGAGCAGCGCGGGACGGCAGGACCGGCGCCGATGCCCCATCCGGCTGAATAAGCTCTCGGCTGGCGTCGGCGTTCAGGTGCTGGCGCCGGCGATTGCAGGGTGTGCTATGCCCGGGGGATGCCGACCTCCCCCCTGCTTTTGCATGTATTTCCGACCTTTGCCACAGGCGGCGCGCAAGTCCGGCTGACGTCTGTGCTGAACCATCACGGCAAGCAATGGCGTCATGCCATCATCGCCATGGATGGTGTGACGACCTGCCGGGAGCGGTTGGACCCTGGGCTGGACGTAACCTTTCCTACGGTGACTCTGCCTAAGCGCAGCACATTGGGCAACATACGCCGATGCCGGGCAGTGATCCGCGCGCTGGAGCCGGACGTGCTTGTCACGTCCAATTGGGGGTCCATCGAGTGGGCGATGGCCAATCTGCTGCCGTTGGCGCGGCACGTCCATGTGGAGGATGGATTGGGGCCGGACGAAGTCGCCGGCCAGTTGCCCCGCCGGATCTGGACCCGGCGCGCCGTGCTACGTCGAAGCACGGTGGTCCTGCCATCCCGGGTATTGAAGCATATCGCGCTAGATACCTGGCGGCTTCCGCCCCGGCGCATCCGGTATATCCCGAACGGTGTTGACCTTGCTCGGTTCGGCACGCCATCGGTCATGTCCGACGGGCCCCCAGTGATCGGCACGGTGGCGGCACTGCGTCCGGAAAAGAACATTGGTCGGCTGCTGCAGGCGTTCGCTTCCGTGCGACAGGCAATGCCAGCTCGCCTCGTGATCGTGGGCGACGGTCCGGAACGGAAAAGCCTAGAAGCCATGGCCGCGACTTTGGGCATCGCCGACGATGTGCGGTTCACTGGGCACCTGCCGGAACCCCGTTTGGAATACGCCGGCTTTGACCTTTTCGCACTGAGCTCTGAGACCGAACAAATGCCGTTGAGTGTGCTGGAAGCGATGGCCGCACATCTGCCTGTTGTCGCGACGGATGTTGGGGACATTAGGGTCATGCTCGCCCCAGAAAATGAGCCTTTTGTGGTGCAGCGGAACTCGGAAACACTCGCGGCGGCCCTGCTCGCAGTGTTGCGCCTTCCAGACCGGGGGCGGTCCATCGGTGCTGCGAACCGTATGCGTGCGGACGCTGTTTATAGTCAGGAGACGATGTTTGCCGCGTGGTTTGCGGTGTTGGATGGTTCGGACGTCGAAGGATGAGACACCGCTAGCGGGGCCGTCCTTGAAGGTGTCTGCAATCCCCTAAAAGCGAAGTCCCATCGCGTGTCCCAGGGCACCGGGGTGCGGACTTGCTAACGCAACCCGAGTGGCCCTTGGCCCCTATCCAAAAATTGGTGGCGCTTTGCACCACTCGTGTGGGCCGGACAGTTAAAGCTGGCTCACTACTGGAGCGACTCTCCCGTTTGCAATCGGCGGTCAAGTTCTTTTGCCAGTTCATTGACTGCGGTGACCTTACCGAACTGGTAGGTCTCGGGATCAACGACCGCCGTCTCGGTTCCTTCCAAGGCGCTTGTCCGCTGCATCATTTGGATTAACTTGGTGACTTCCTGCTCCACCAATAGGTTTGCCTGCAAGTTCAGATGCGAACGCCGCTCGGAAAGACGTCCCTCGTGCGCCTGTTTGGTCAGCACGAAGCAGGCAAGCAGAACCCCCTCTAGGGACAGCAGGGCTCCCCCAAGCGAATAAGGAAATGGGTCGAAGACGGTGAGGCCGGGCAGAAGACCGCTATTCAGGACCACCCACGCCGCCACAGCCAACGCTTGCGCCGTCAAGAATGTCGGTGTGCCGGCAAACTCGGCAACCCTTTCGCCGATCCGTTCCCCCCTACTACGCCGCGCCGTCAGAGCCTCTTCTGCGCCGACAACGGCTTCTATGTTAGCAATGACGCTCTTCGGTGCGGTCCTGGTCACTGGCTTAGATCCCATGTTGCCCGGCAAGCTCGACTTCTAGCCTGCCCAACCGAGCAGAGCGTCAATTTCGGTCCGAAGCCGCTCCAGACGCCGCCTGTCCTGTTCATCTAGGACCTGTCCGGCCGCGCGCAATTCACCCAGGCGCTGCGCCAGCCGGTCCAGCACCGTCGTGCTGAACCGGACCGGTGCTGGTTTGTCCGGACGCTCTGCCGACGCCTTGGCGTGACGCAGCTCCCGGATGGTCATACCGCCGTCACGCATAGCGGCCACCAAGCGACGCAGTTCGGCGGGCTCCTTGATCCTGGCCAGCTCGATGAGCGTGTTCCGGGGAACAGGGGGTTCTGACGTCAGAACTTGCTCCAACAACTCCTGCGGCAGATGCAGGACACGCAGCACGGCGCTCATCTCGCCTTTACTGCGACCCACAGCTTCGGCGGCTTGCGATTGCGTCCACCCCTTACTCTCCATCAGACGGCGTACGCCGCGGGCTTCTTCCACCACGGTCAGATCTACCCGCTGAAGGTTCTCCAGCAGAGAGGCAACCTCCGGGTCACCGTCATGCTCGATCGCCAGCATGGTTTTCCAGCCCAACAGCCCGGCCGCTCGCCAGCGCCGCTCGCCGGCAACGATTATCCATCGGCTGCGCTGGTCCGGGTTGCGGCGCAGCAAAATCGGCTGCAACTGTCCACGGTCATCCATCGTCGCCGCAAGCTGCCGCAACCCGTCATCATCGAAGGCTCGCCGTGGCTGGCCTGGGTCTGCCTCGACAGTAGCAAGGGGAACTTCGAACGTGTGCCGGAAACTGCTGTTGGTGACCAAAGCACGAGACTCCGCCTCGATCGTAGCTGCAACCGCGCCCAGGATCGGCGACGGCGCCCGGGGACGGCGGACCATAGCTAACCCTCCCTCAGCGGAAGTATCGGCTCAGCAACCGGCAGCGGCTCGCCGTGGGCGAGGGCATAGGCCAACCGGGAATACACCGCAGTCGCCGCACTTGTCGGATATGCGTCGAGTGCGATGCGGCCGTTGCGTGCCGCATGGCCAAAGACAGCACTGTCCGGCACAGGTTCCAACACCGGGGCAGTGCCGCCAAGCGCCGACATCAAATGGCCGAGCACTTCACGATCTACCAACTTGCGCACCCCGTATTGGGTGGGAAGTATGCCGCCGAGACGAAGTGCCGGGTTGAGACGGCGTTGGACCTTATTGATCGTGCCCAGGATCAGGCCGACGCCCATCGCGTCATACGGCTCGGTCCGGACCGGCACGATGCACTCGTCTGACGCCGCCAGGGCCATCCAGGTTAGCATGCCGAGGTTCGGCGGGGCATCAACGACCACCCAATCATACTGGCCCCGCACGCCGTCGAGGGCTTCGCGCAACGCCGCATCGAAGCCGGGCTCGCGACGTCCATCGGTTTCCGCCAGGTCTATATGGCTGGCTGCGAGGTCGAAGAGGGGACTCCGTCCAGCTAGATTTTCCGCCGGATGCAGCACGGTTTCCTGCATGGGACGGCCCTTCAGGATGACCTGGGCCATAGTGCGGCCATCACGATGAGCGGTAACAGCACCTTCAGCGAGCACAGCAACCGTCGCAGTGGCCTGTGGGTCCATATCGACCAGGAGCACCCGCCGCCCTAGCCGCGCCAACCCGCATGCGACGTTCAATGCGCTGGTAGTTTTGCCAACTCCGCCTTTCTGGTTTGCGAATACCACCACCCGGGCGACGCCGGGCTGTGACGCGGACAGCCCCTCGACCACGGCAGCGACGTCGTCCGGGACCGGCTCGTGCTTGTTTTCCCAACGGCTGATGCGCGGCTTATCGTAGCTTCGTCCCAGCTTCGCATTCAGCGCCTCGGCCAGGTCGGTCTGGCTGAGGCGCAACATCAGCCGTGACTGCCGTAGCCCAGAACCGTCCATTCCAATCTCCCTCGCCGGTTCTGACGTCAGAACTCAACAGACCCTGCCTCGGCTATGATGCTCGCGTCAACATCAACCACGTAGGTTGATGGTTGATGGAGAACCTGCTCGGCTGTGGAAAACTGTGCTGCCACGGGAACGGACGGGTTGCAGGACGGAACCGCAGGGTCGCCGGGCGGAGCGGACGGGTCGCAACCGGGAATCGACGGGGCGGCGACTCGGAGCAAGCCGCAGATTCAATTGAGACATCAGCCTACAGACGCTTTTAGATACTATTTGACTCTCTAAGACCCACACCTGTGGACAAAATGTCAGCACAGTCGCTGCACCTTCAAACCAACCCACCGAGAGCCGAGTCGCAGACCTCCCAGGCAGTAAAAGCGACCCCTCTGTTCCCGTCGTTGCCGCAACCTAGGCCTACCAAGGGCGTAAGCGCGAAAACGACCCTTTGATTCCCGTGCGTGACCTGCCTCCTCAGAAATGCCTACCATCTCCCGTGAAAAGACGCTGAACGGAGACCTGGACGTGGTAGACGAAGCATCCATGAGTGACGCCGAACGCAAGCGGCTCGAACGGTTTGAGCGGATCAAGCAGAACCGCCGCGGTCGCCGCAACCCGGCCATCGTGCCCAGCAAGCTCGCCAGAACCTCAGCATTCGCCCCACGCAAGAAAGGACTGGTGACCGACAGCAATTTCGTTCGCGTTTACGCCGTCAAGCCCCACGCTGTCGTCGAGGTCCGGGGCAGGGAGCTCGGTTCCCAGCACCGCGATGCCCTTTATGCCCTGTTCCGTCTACGCGCCCGGCGAACCGAAGTGGCAAACCCGGAATACGACCCCTCTATTCCCGTGACCATGACCAGCCCCAAGCCTAAACTGATCTATTGGCACACCGAGGCAACCTGGCGGCAACTCCTCCAGGCCACCGGACGGACTTGCCATGTCAACAACCTCGCAACTCTGTTGCGCGTGCTCGAAGAGATGCGCGCAGTGACCTTCCGGGTGTTCGACGGCAACTTCGATGCCTACGAAGCCGCCGCAAAGCGTGGACGGCTGTCCGGTGCCGGCTTCTCCGACAACCTGCTCGGCCTGATCCAGTGGGACGGGGTGGACCTCGACAGCAGCATAACCGTCCGCTACGGCGAATGGGTCAGGCGGACGTTCGAAACTAAAACGCTGGTGAGCCTTAACGGCGACGCATACTTCAAGCTGCGGTCCGATTACGCGAAAAGTTTCTGGCCATTCATAGACAGCCAACCGTCCTACGACCACGTCGGGGTTGAGCTGCTGGCCGACCTGTCCGGCCGCGACTACCGCAACGAGACCACCCGGCAACGCCTGAAATTCCGCGAAGAAGTGCGCCAAGCGTTCGACGACATGGTCGCCGCAGGCGGCCTCGCGTCATGGACCTGCGAGGATGTCGGCAGTGGCCGGGCCAAATCCTACCGTTACCGCTACGTCCACGCCCTGCCGCGCCAAGGCTTGCTGGAGCTGGCTGCCGAGACGGCGGACCTGGAGGGCACCACGGAATAGAGGGGTCGTTTTGAGGCGCAGCCTCTCCCGCTGGAGCGGCGCCAATCCATAGGCCCAGACCCGCGTCACCGGTCCTAACAGCACGACGTCCCAGGTTACGAAATCTAGCAACGTTATGATGGGCTATTTCGGAAGCGGTGTAGATGACCGAGGGCAGGGCCGCGTCATCCACGCCTGCCGGCAAGCCAGACCCAATCGCCGTGATGGCCTATACATGCGACATATCCCAACTTTCCTTGATCGGTAGAATGCATTATTGAATAATAACCGCTGCGCCTCATGTGCTCCGGCCCCAGGGGACTTTTTGCACATGCGGATTCTTGTAACCGGCGCTGGTGGCCTGCTTGGCCGCGAACTGACCGGGCACCTGTCCGAGCGCGGACACGGCATTGTCGCATTGCAGCACCGTAATACTGTCCTACGCCGCAACGATGGACGCCCAATCTCAGCGGTGCCTTGGGCTGGCAGCCTGCCTGAAGCAGGCGAGGTGGTGACACTTGCAGGCGACGTGGAACAGCCGAACCTCGCCGCTCCCAGTGGCTTGCTGGGCAAGCTTGACCTGGTCGTGCACTGCGCGGCGGTCACGGGCTTCGCTCTGCCAGCCCAGGTATACGACTCCGTGAACATCCGTGGCACTGCCAATGTCCTGGCTTCGACCGGGGAGACCCCGGTGCTGCACGTCAGCACAGCCTACGTCTGCGGACGACGCAACGGCCCAATTTGCGAAGGCGAAGGGGATGGCGGCCACGGGTTCCACAACGGCTACGAGCGCAGCAAGGCCGCCGCCGAAGCGCTCGCCACATCTGCGCATGCTGCGGGCCGGATAGTCGCGGTTGCCCGGCCCTCCATCGTCGTAGGGCACTCCGAAACCGGCGCCATCGGCGTATTTGGCAGCATTTACGGCCTGATTCGTCTGGTGGCGGAGGGCCGCATCGGCACTTTGCCGGCGGCCCCTGGCGCCACCCTGAACCTTGTTCCCATAGACCACGTGATCGGCGGCCTGACCGACATTGCCGAGAACATGCAGGCTGCTGCAGGGCAGACGTTTCATCTCGTGTCGGGCTGCCCGGTGCCCGTGTCGGCGCTGGCCGGCCTGGCCTACGACTATCCCACGCTATACGCGCCGCGCATGGTCTCCCCCGAGCAGTTCGACCCCAGCGCCCTGCCGCCCAACGAGCGAAATCTTGTCGCTCAGGTATCAGCCCTGCTTGAGGGATATCTACAAAACGACCCACGCTTCGATGACCGCACCCTGCAGGCCCTCAGCGGCCGGCAGTGTCCCGCCACCGGCCAGCCCTTCCTGCGCCGGTTGCTGGATCACTGCCTGGCCACCGGCTACATCACTGCTCGCCGGCAGGCCGCAGCCTAACGCACGTCAGGGCAATGGCGGTCCAATCGCTTGCGCCGGCCCAGACCCCACGCAATGCCGACCCGCAGGTTAATCCAGTTCGCCCGCAGCACCCCCCAGGCTGCCACACACCGGTCGCCGATGATAACGATGCGGTTGACCAGCCTGCCCCTACCTAACATCGCATCAAGCGCCGAGTCCGTCAGGCACCGATGAAGCACCGAAAAAAGCTCGCGCGCACGACCAGGATCACCTGCGTTTTTGCCGCTTCCGACTCCGCGCAGCGTGTGTATGGTACGACGTGCGGTGTCATCCGGCCTTGTGGGACAGGGGAGGGGCGCGTATCTCGTTCAGCATGGCATCGAGGTCCTTCCGGCATCCGGCTACGCCGCTTGCTCGCCATGCGCTTCTTGCAGCAACGTGATGTCTGGTACGCCCAGCCTAGCCGCTTCGTCCGGACTTAAACGGGAATCTACGGGACGGTTTCGGCGTTCCAGATGCGGACGTCAGAACGATCCGGACCAGCCCAGCGATCAAGCCACGCCTACGGCCAAGGCGGCAGGACAAATCCTTGTTTTCCTAATCCCTCCAAGAAAGGATCGGGGTGAGGAAAAGGGCAAGCCCTCCTGCATCCGGGACACTGTAGCCAGCTATGCCACAGGTTAGGCGTCAGAGCATCATATTAGCCCCGTAACGGCGCCGCTATCCCGACCGGCTCCCGGCTCCGCCACGACCCGCGCCGTCAAGCCCGCGATCGCCGGATACATTACGCGCCGGTGCAAGCCCTCTACCAGACTTTCGCCATCGAACCGGGTAATCCAACCTGTCTTTCCAGGAGTAAGCCGGCTGCAGCCGGGCCAGTGCAGTCTACTCAGGTCGCGCGCAGGGGCAGATTGGACAGGACAAGCTGCGGGTCAAACTGGCGATCCCAACAATGCGGACCAACCCGTCGCATACACAGGGGAAACGGCCGTCATAACAGCGATCGCAACATCAGTGACGGGCCTAGCACATCATTCGGCTACTCGGCTTCCTGGACGCTCTATATAGGCGCCCTGCCACAACCGTACCGGAGCGGCCCAGCGGGGGATAAACGCGATCTGTTTTTCGTCCAACAGATGAGAGGCACGGCTGGTCTCCCGAACAACCAGACCATGACATTCCAAAAAGCTTCGGCCACGACAGCGCAACTGCGCCACCGTGGCCGGATGGAGTTCAGCGGAGCGCAGGTCGATAGTCGAGTGCGCCTACGGGGTCCGCCTATCGTATAGCGCGTCGCCCACTAAGCGCGTGGTAAATCCAGAGCACGACAACTGCGCCGACAATTGCAACGAACATGCTGTAAAGGTTGAACCCGGTCACCGGCGATGCACCGATAAACGAGAACAGGAAACCGCCGACAAATGCGCCAACGATGCCAAGGATGATGTCTACGATCACACCCTGTCCTGATCCCTCGAAAATTTTACTGGCGATGAACCCGGCAATAAGTCCCAAAACTATCCAGCCTATAAAGGTCATGTAACTCTCCATTAAACGCGTTGAGTTGAAGGCGGAACGGCCCAGGCGGATGCAGAATCCTACCCGGGCCAGGTAGTCTGGTGATGACCGACACAGGACTGCCGGAGCAATGCATCACCAGCCGAGTTGTTCACCCTCGCAGCCAGCACGGCTCCAGCGGCGGCGCATGGCACGATCTCAAGTACGAAGGCATCAACCGTCAGCGTCGCAGCAGGGGAGGCCAACATCACTTTCACGGCTTAGTTCCTCCCTTCTCATGTTAGGTCCGGACGAACCTCGGCGAAGCTGGCGACGACATGCAACGTAAACCGCGGCACACAAGCTGAAGCACCAGCCATGTGAGAAGCACTTACTCGGCAGCAGGCAATTGGTGCCCGGTCGCATAAAACACATCTTCGTGCGCTGGTGTATCCGTGGGGTTGCAGAGGCAGCGAGATACCCCGTCCATGCCGGCGCATCATAAAGCCGCTCGCTGGTGATAGAGTAGTCTCTGAACAGCAGGGCGCCGGGTCGGTGCAGAATATGGTGAACCCCTTACCGCGCTACGCTCCTTCAGCGCTATCCACCTAGTCCAGCCGGCGCGGCAATAACGTCCTAGGCCGAAAAGTGACGACCATGAACCCACGCAGGCCGCTGGACAACGCAGCGTCGCCAGAACCCCAGCTCACGGGCAACATGCGGTGTACATTGTCCACCACCAATGTGTGGGCGACCCGTCTATTCCCGGTGCGCCAGCCGCGTCAGATGCAGCCCGGCGAGATAGCCAGGCTGATCCCCAGTCTTCATTTCCAACAGGCTCACGGGGGCAAAACCGGCGGTCTTGAGTGACAAGACCAGCACTTCGTCCGCTCGTGGCGCATCGTTGGCGCTGCCGATGGCACCGGCGTTACCCAGGCCCTCATTGCCGCTCTCCGGGTCCATGACCACGAATTGGAAGTCATGCTCATACAAGCGTTCCCGCAATCCCATGGTCAGCCTGGTCGTATCTCCGACGAGGCATTAGCCGGCACCAGAATTTGCCACACCGGCACCGCAGCCAGCCCGTGCCTCCGTTCAGCTTATCGTCCAAGGAGACGTTATGACACGGAGCGATTTCGTTACCCTGAGCCAAGCTGATGTCCAGCCATATGTCTGCCACCTCATCGCCCATGGTGCAGACTAAAAACGTCTGCGTCCGCCGACCCTAGTCCAGGCCACCCGGGATCAGGAGGCCTACATGGGCCGCGTCATTCGGTGCTTGGCTGCGCCCGGCTTAGCCATAAAGCTGAGGAGGTAGGCGGCGCCACACACAGCAACACCGATCGCCACCGGGCGCAGGAACCGGAACCGCCGCCGCCTTGGAGCAGGCGTGGGCGCTGGCGCAAGCCGGTTCGTCACATCATCCCGCACCCCGCGCAGGCGGCGGAGCAGCATTGTACCCACCTCTATCAGAGCCGGCGCATTGTCCAACGCTTGCTGCAAAAAAACGGGCCTTGTGACCACGGCAGTAGAGGGCACGGCATCTGCAACCTTGGATGACAAGCCTGCCATCTGCTGCCGAAGCTTCTCAATGGTGGGCGGAAGCGCGTCTGCGATGCTGGAGCCAAGTGCCATCATGATCCTCGGGGCGTTGCGGGGTTGATGCCGGGGGCAACGCCCGGCAACGCTCAAGGCTGCATGGTGCCGTGGGCAAGGCGGCGGTTTTCGCCGCTGACAGCCAGCCCTGGAACAAACGGCAACGCCGCCCGTTGCGCTGGCCAGGCCGGGTGCCGGCCGGTGCCGGACGTGAGGACCGCATCGCATATGGCGCCGAACGATACCCGCAACCAGCCCGCCGGCAGCCATGAAGCGCCGTTCCTGAACCCCAGTTTTAGCGCGCCTGTGGCGGACCTGGCCCAGGCGGTGATCGGCGCCACTCTGCTGGTGGATGGCGTCGGCGGCTTGATTGTCGAAACCGAGGCCTATGACCGGCACGACCCGGCGTCGCACAGCTATCGCGGTCCCACGCCACGCAACGCTGCCATGTTCGGGCCGCCGGGCCACGTTTATGTTTACCGGTCCTATGGGATGCACTGGTGCCTGAACCTGGTTGGCGGACCGGACCGGGGCGCCGCCGTCCTGATACGCGCCCTGCAGCCGCTGCATGGCCTCGACGCCATGCGGACCAGGCGTGGCGCCGTGGCCGACCGCCTGCTGTGCGCCGGACCCGGCCGGCTGTGCCAGGCGTTGGGCGTGACCGTGGCACTGGATGGTCTGCCGCTGGACCGCCTTCCGTTTCACCTGCTTGCCCGCACCGCCGCGTGCGCCGTGGTGGCCGGGCCACGCATCGGCATCTCACGGGCAAAGGACACGCCCTGGCGGTTCGGGCTGCAAGGGTCGCGCTACCTCAGCCACCCGTTCCCGCGCCCAAGCGGGCAGGGGGCGGCGCGCGCTGACCCGGCGCCGGGCCGCTAGGCCGCGCCGGGAGCCAGCGCGGTGCTGCTCACCTCTGCTAGCCGCCGTGCCGCCTCTATCACGCCCTCCAGCGCCCGAGCATGGCCCGGCCCGTTGTCGCCCGCAGCCGCCGCAATCTCATATACCAGCCGCTGGAACTCCGCCGTGATCTCCGCCGGCATATGCGCCCGACCGAAGTTCACCTCGGACAGCCGGTCCGGCAGTCCCTTGGTAATGTCGTGCTGATTGGCGAAGTAGTGGATGATGTTGCCCTCGCCGTCCCGCACCGGCGATAGGAACAGCAGGTTCCAGAACGCCGTGCCGTCCTTGCGATGGTTGACCAGCCACTCCACGCAGCCGTTCCCCTCGGCGATGATCCGGCCCAGCTTGCGCGCCGTGTCCGTGTCCGTACCGGGACCTTGCAGCATCCGGCAGTTGCGCCCGACGATCTCGGCGGCGGTATAGCCGGAAATCTCTTCGAATGCCTTGTTCACGGCAATGATGGGATGATCGGGCAGGCGCGGGTCCGACAGCGCCATTGGCTCCGTGCTGTGCGCGATGGCGGCCAGCAGGGCGGCGGTGATGGGGCGGCTCTCGGCAGTGGTGTGATCGAGGACATCGGTCATTGCGGCAGCTCCCCTGTTGACCGCACCCTGGACCCGCAACGCAATCCTCGCAATCTCCATCCAACCCCGCTACATGCCGGGCCAAGCCCCAATCGAACGGCACATCCCGAAAATGCTCCAAATAGATGACCTCGTCTTCAACGCATGGGGACGGCGCTTCTTCGACCGCGCCAGCGTCCTCCTGCCGCCCACCGCCAAGGTTGGCTTGGTCGGACGCAACGGCGTCGGCAAGTCCACCCTGTTCAAGCTGATCCTGGGCGAGCTGCAGCCGGACGGCGGCGAGATTGCGCTGCCCCGCCGCGCCCGCGTCGCCGCCGTCAGCCAGGAGCACCCGGCGACGCCGGTCAGCCTGCTCGACACCATCCTCGCCGCCGACGAGCGCCGCGACGGCCTGATGGCCGAGCTGGACACGGCGCCCCCCGAGCGCATCGCCGACATCTACGCGGAGCTGGAAGAGATCGGCGCCGACCGTGCCCCCGCCCGCGCCGGCGAGATCCTGGCCGGCCTGGGCTTCTCGACCGCCGACCTGGCCCGGCCCATGTCGGAGTTCTCCGGCGGCTGGCGGATGCGCGTCGCCCTCGCCGCCGCCCTGTTCGCCCAGCCCGACCTGCTGCTGCTGGACGAGCCGACCAACTACCTGGACCTGGAGGGCGCCATGTGGCTTGAGGCGCGCCTGCGCCGCTATCCCAACGCCGCTATCATCATCAGCCACGACCGCGAGCTGCTGAACAACTCGGTGGACAGCATCCTTCATCTGCGCGACGGCAAGCTGGACCTGTATACCGGCGGCTACGACGATTTCGAGCGCCGCCGGGCCGAGAAGGCACGGCTGCAAACCGCGTCGCGCGTGAAGCAGGAGGCGGAGCGGGCGCACCTGCAGTCCTTCGTGGACCGCTTCAAGGCCAAGGCCAGCAAGGCCGCCCAGGCCCAGTCCCGCATGAAGCGCCTGGCCAAGCTGGAGCCGATCGCCGCCGTGGTGGAAGAGCGCGTGTCGCCGTTCCTGCTGCCATCCCCGCCGCGCCCCCTGGCGCCGCCGCTGATGCGGCTGGAGAGCGCGTCCGTGGGTTACGGCGATGCCGAGCCGGTGCTGCGCAACCTCAATCTTCGCCTGGACATAGACGACCGCATCGGCCTGCTGGGCGTGAACGGCGCGGGCAAGAGCACCTTCGCCAAGATGGCGGCCGGCGCCTTGGGCCTGCAGGCCGGGCACATGCAGCGGGAGCGGCGCATCCAGGTCGGCTGGTTCCACCAGCACCAGATTGAGGCGATGGATGCCGCCGACACGCCGCTCGACATCATCCGCCGGGCGCGTCCGGAGGACAGCGAGACCTCCTACCGCTCTCGTCTGGCGTCGTGGGGCATCGGCTTCGAGAAGCAGGGCACGACGGTCGAGAACCTGTCCGGCGGCGAGCGCGCCCGCCTGCTGCTGAACCTGGTCGCGATGGCGGCGCCGCATCTGCTGATCCTGGACGAGCCGACCAACCACCTGGACATAGACAGCCGCCGCGCCCTGCTGGATGCGCTGAACGACTACCAGGGCGCCGTGATCCTCATCACCCACGACCGCTCGCTGATGGAGCTGGTGGCGGACCGGCTGTGGCTGGCGGCGGACGGCACGGTGGCGCCGTTCGACGGCGACATGGACGACTATGCCCGGCTGGTGCTGGAGCGCGCCAAGACCAGCAGCGCCCCCAGTCAGGCCCGCGCCGGCAAGGTTTCGGCAGGCAAGCAGAAGCGGAAGAAGGCGGCATGACGGCGGACGAACTGCGGGCCTGGGCGCTGGGCAACGGCTGGACGATGGTTGGCGGCTTCCCCAGCCTGACCAAGCCGTCCAACCCGAAGGAGGCCGTGGTCCGCATGGTGCTGAAGGCGACCGTCGTCAATGTCGAGGCGAAGAAGCCCGCGGGGAAGTGGGAGAAGCTGAGCGGCGACGCCTATGCTAAGGTGATCGCCGATCCCGAAACGGGCGTGCCGGGCGGGCTAGGGTTCGAGAAGCTGCCGGGGTTCCGCATGCTGATGCAGGAGAACCGGGACCGGCAGGTATTCGCGGGTTGGGGCAGCTAATGGCGGCAGACTGCTCCCTCTCCCTCCGGGAGAGGGTCGGGGTGAGGGAAGCCGCAGGACGGAGGTTTGCTGCATAAGGGCCTGCTAACACCGTCAGCGGGAAGGTATGCGCCGGTTGCTTCCCTCACCCTGACCCTCTCCCGGAAGGAAAGGGAGCAGGCTCACCCCCGAGCCGCCAAACGCTTCAGCACCGCCACCTGCCGGAAAAACGTCTTGATCGGCTGCGCCGGGCTGCCCACCACCACCGCTTTGTCCTCCAGGTCACTGATCACCCCTGCCTGCGCCCCGATTCGCACCCCGGTGCCGATCCGCAGGTGCTCCGACATGCCGACCTGCCCGCCCATCTGCACGAAGTCGCCCACCGTCACCGAACCGCTGATCGCCACGTGCGCCGCAAACGCGCAGTTGCGGCCGACGTGGACGTTGTGGGCGATCTGCACCCCGTTATCCAGCCGTGTCCCGTCCCCGATCACGGTGTCCCGGGTGGAGCCGCGGTCCACCGTGCTGTTCGCCCCGACCTCCACGTCGTCCCCGATCAGCACCCGCCCCAACTGCGGCACCGTCTGGAACCCGGCGTCCGAGATGGCGAAGCCAAACCCCTCCTGCCCGATGCGCACGCCCGGGTAGATGTAAACCCGCGCGCCCAGCACCGCGTGGCTCAGCGAGGCATTCGCGCCGATCCGGCAAGCCTCACCTAACACAACGCCGGCGCCGATCACTGCGCCCGGCCCGATCATGCATCCGGCGCCAACCTCCGCCCCAGCCTCCACCACCGCCATCGGCCCGACCTCGGCCGTGGGATGGATGACGGCATCGGCATGGACATAGGCCGCCGCATGGACACCGGCCCGGGCCTGTGCCGCCGGGTGGAACAGCTCGGCCGCCCGCGCCCAGCCGAGATTGGGGTTGCGCGTCACCAGCGCGATGGTGTCAGGCGGCACCTGGCCCAGCAGATCCGGCGCCACGATCACGGCACCGGCCCGGGTCGCCACCAGCGCCGGCACGTGCCGGGCATGGCCGATGAAGGACAGGTCCTCCGGCCCGGCGCCATGCAGGCCAGCCACGCCGCGCAAGGTGGCGCACCGCTCCGGCACAGGCGCACCCACCAGGTGGGCGATCTCGGTCACGTTGTGCGGGCCGGTGTGGGCGAAGAATCTCGTATGGCCGACATTGTTTTGCACGGCACACCTCAGTGTTTGGACCCGTACAGTGGCATGACAGAGGGTAGCCCGGCAACGCGCTTTGCTCCTTATCCCTGGGGCAAGTGGAAACGCACCCCTCGTCTGGCCAGCCCGCCGCCGCTCTGCGAGACTGCCGGCCCAATGACCCCTGAATCCATCGCTGAACCCATCGGCACCGTCATCGCCCTGAACCGCTACCCCGTGAAGTCCATGCAGGCCGAAGCCCTGGACGCCGCCGAGCTGTTCTGGACCGGCCTGCACGGGGACCGGCAATATGCCTTCGTGAAGGCGGATAACACCTCCGCCTTTCCCTGGCTTACCGGCCGGGATCTGCCCGCGCTCGTACTGCACCGGGCGCGTTACGCCGACCCGGACGACCCGCGCCGCGCCCGCGTGCAGGTGACGGCGCCGGACGGCACGGCGTTCGACCTGGCGGACCCGGCCCTGTCCGGCCGCCTGGGCGAGGCTGCCGGGCATCCGCTGCACCTGATCCAGACCGGGCGCGGCGCCTATGACGCCATGCCCGTTTCGGTCCTCGCGACCACGACCGCAGACGCCGTCGGCCAGGCGCATGGTGCCCCGGTCGGCCTGGGCCGCTTCCGCGCCAACGTCATCATTCAGCCGGACGACCCCGCCAGCACCGACGCCGATTGGTGCGGCCGGATCCTGCTGTTTGGCGACGGCCCGGACGCGCCGGGGCTGAGCCTGGACTGGGCCATCCCGCGCTGCGCGATGGTGGCCATTGACGCCGCAACCGCCGCCAAGGACCCGGCCGTGCTGCGCACCGTCGTGCAGCGCTTCGGCAACCGCATCGGCACCTACTGCGCCGTCCACCGCCCCGGCGTCCTCCGGGTCGGAGACCGGGTGCGCCTGGCCGCCACCTAGATGCCCGTGGCGCCGCTGCCGCGCTTCGTGGTGCTCTATGGCACGCTGTTCGCAGCCTTCGGCGCGGCGTCGCCGTTCCTGCCCAGCCTGCTGCAGGAGCGCGGCTTGCAACCGTCCGGCATCGGCACGGTCCTGGCCTGCGGGACCGCAGTCCGCCTGCTAGCCGGCCCGGCAGGGTGCCGCGTGGCCGACCGGCTGGGCCTGCGCCGGCAGGTGCTGGCGCTGTTGACGGCAGCCGCCGCCGCGGTTGCCCTAGGCTATCTGCTGCCCGGCGGCCTGCCGACCCTGCTGGCGGTCTCCGTCCTCCACGCGTCGCTGCTCGCGCCGATGGTACCCCTGGCGGACGCGCTGTCGGTGGAGGCCGCGCCCGGCCGCTACGGCTGGATACGCGGCGCCGGGTCGGCCGCCTTTATCCTGGGGTCGAACGTCGCGGGACAGGCGGTGGCGATGACGGGCCTGCCCAGCATCCTATGGCTGAACGCCGGGCTGCTGGCCGTTGCCGCGGCGGCGGCGCTCGCCGTGCCCGATGCAGTGGCCGAGCCTGCGCCGCCTGGACCGGCTGGCAGCCCACTGGCGCTGCTGCGGTTACCTGGCTTCCTCCGCCTCATGCTGGTCGCGGCGCTCATCCAGGGCAGCCATGCCCTGCATGACGGGTTCGAGGTGCTGCGCTGGACCGCGGCTGGCATCGGCCCACGCACCGCCGGGCTGCTGTGGTCGGAGGCTGTGCTGGCGGAGGTGGTGGTGTTCACGCTGATCGGACCGCCGCTCCTGCGCCGCATCGGCCCGCGCGGCGCGGCGCTGCTAGCCGCCGGCGCCGGGGTGGTGCGCTGGGGCGTTACCGCCGTCACGGCCGCGGTCCCCGCGATGGCCTTGGTGGAGCCGCTGCACGGCTTGACCTTCGCGCTGCTGCATCTGGCCTGCATGGGGATGCTGGCCGCCATCGTCCCGCCGCCCCTGGCCGCGACGGCGCAGGCCGCCTACGGCACCGTAGCGGTTGGCGCCATGACGGCGTTGCTGACGCTGGTGTCCGGCCCGCTGTATGGGAGATTTGGCGCGGACGCCTTCTGGGTCATGGCCGCCCTGTGCGCGCTGGCGGTGCCGGCGGCGGCCGGACTGCGTGCGCCTGCGAAGGCGCCAGCGGCCCTGATCCCCGGCTGATACGGCTACAGGCCGGGACCTTGGCGGCGGCAGGAATGTCGTGTGACACCAACCGCTCATTGCTTTGACCGTTCTGGCGGCTCCGGCCTTTGTAGGGCGGAAAAGCGTCAGCGCCTTCCGCCACCACTCAGCGCTGCAGGGCGGCGTATGGCGCTTAGCTTATACGCCCTACAAGAGCCGTCGGGAAAACGGTCAGAGCAGATGACGGCTGGTATGAGATGCCGCCAGCCAAGGTGCGGACCGGAGAACGGCATCGGCCGGGCCGCTGTGCGGCGGTCCCCGCCGATGCCGTATGACGGAGCAGCCACATGAACCCCACCCTCGCAGCAGCGGCCCTGGCCTTGCTCGCCGCCGCATCTGGTTGCGTGACAGGTTGGCGGGGCGGCAAACGTCCTTGGCCATCTCCCGGATTGCCTGCTTGGCGGCATCGTCCAGCGCCGATGACCGATTTCTGGCCTGGCCGCGGTAAAGCGCCTGCGCCGCCAGTAAAGGCGATTAAGGTTCGGACCCGCCGCCGCCGGGCCGCCGGGGCGGAGACAGGGCCAGCATCGCCGTGACCTCGTCCGGCATGGCGGCGGCTACCCCCTCCCGCGTCGGCATCGCATCCACGAACGGCCGCAATTGCAGCATCGCGACGCCGAGCACCCGGCGCAGCTCGGCGACCGGCGCCGGGTGCTCATCTACGCGCAGGTCGAGCCAGGGATACGCTTCCCGGCCGTAGATCTTGAGCGCCGCAGACTGCTTGCCCCGCTTGTCGCCGCCGGCGGCCTGCCCGGCCTCCAGCGCGCGCATCAGCCGCTCCTCCAGCCCGCTATCCGCCGCGTCGAGGAACGCCGCCTCCATGCCGGCCACCACCGCCTCGCCGGCCAGCATGTTGCCTTGCACGGCATAGCCCGACCCGGTGCGATGCCCGCACCAGGGCGTGCAATCGTCACCCGTCCAGGCGGCGGAACGCCCGGCGGCGTCAACCACCCCGACCTGGCGCAGCGCCCGCCCGCCATCGCCTGACAGGACCTGGTCTAGCGCCTCCTGCGCCGCCGTGCCGCCGGCCATCAAAGCCAGGGCGTCCAGCGCGAGGTAGGGGTTGGCCCAGGACTGGCTGGCAACCGCGCCCGCGCCCGGCTGCACGAAGGGACAGATTGCCCCCACTACCGGCACCGCCGTGCTGACCGCCCTGCCAAGCCGGCCCGTGCGCGGGCACCGCGCAACGATGGAGAACGTGTTGAGCCGCACGCCCTACACCGTCATATGCCGTTCGATCTGCGCCGCCGCGCCCGCGTCCGCGGTTTCGCCCCGTTCCACCACCACCCCCGACGTCAGCACGGCGAACCGGTCGGCGACGGCCAGCGCGAAGGCGACGTTCTGCTCCACCAGCAGCATCGCCGTCCCATGCGCCTGCCGCTCCGCCGCCAGCACGCCGGCCAGGCGGTCCACGACGGAGGGTTGCAGGCCCTCGGAAATCTCGTCCAGCAGCATCAGCCGGGGCCGCCCCAGGATGGCGCGGGAGATCAGCAGCATCTTCTGCTCCCCGCCCGACAGTGTGCCGGCCTTCTGGCCGAGACGGCGCAGCAGCACGGGGAAGTGCGGCTCGATCAGCGGCAGGCGCTCGCGGAACAGCCGGTCGTGCGGGACGCCCAGGCGCAGGTTCTCGCCCACCGTCATATCGGCGAACAGCGCCTGCTCCTGCGCGACGTAGCAGACCTGGCGCTGGGCGACGCGATAGGGCGGGGTCCCGGCCAAGGGCTGGCCGTCCAGGAACACGCCCCCGGTCCGCGGCGGGACGAAGCCGGCGACGGTGCGCAGCAGCGTGGTCTTGCCGACGCCGTTCCGCCCGAGCAGCGCCACGATCTCGCCCGGCCCGACCTCCAGCGACACGTCGCGCAGCACCATTGTGCCGCCATACCCGGCGGTGACGCCCGCCACCCGCAGTAGGTCAGGCATGGGCGGCCCCGGCGTAGATGGTCCGTACGGTCTCCGACTGCACCGCTTCCTCCACGCCGCCATCCAACACGATGCCGCCCTGGTGCAGCACGATCACGCGGGATGAGATGCGGCGCACGAAGTCCAGGTCATGCTCCACCAGCACGATGCACAGGCGGTGCCGGCGCGACAGGTCGGCCAGCAGCGTGCCGATGCGCTGCCGCTCCGGCGCCGTCAGCCCGGCCGTCGGCTCGTCCAGCAGCAGCAGCGCCGGTTCCAGGGCCAGCACCATCGCCAGTTCAAGCGACTGCTTCTCGCCATGGGACAAATGCCGGGTCTCGACGGACAGGCGGTCGGCGAGCCCGGTCGCATGCACCACCTCCAGCGCGGAGGCGGGCAGGGCGATGGTGGGGGTGCGCCGGACCAGGGACGGCCGGGCGATGCGGCTCCGGGCGACCAGCAGGCAATCGGCGACCGTCATCGTCTCGAACACCGACGCGGTTTGGAACTTGCGGCCGACGCCCAGCGCGGTGCAGCGGTGCGGCGGCATCCGCCCGATGCTGTGCCCGCCCACCTGGACCTCGCCGGCGCTGCGCTCCCGCCCATCGGCGATGCACCGCATGAGCGTCGTCTTGCCGGCGCCGTTCGGGCCGATCAGGCTGACCAGGTCCCCGGCCCTCGCGGTGAACGACACGTCCTGCAGCACTTGCAGGCTGCCGAAATGCTTGCCCAGCGCCTCCACCTGCAGCACCAGGTTCTCGCCATGCCGGACGCTGGATGGCGCCTCCACCAGGCGGGGGGCCTGGGGCGCACGGCGCAGCCGGTGGAGGGGGAGCAGGGACAACAGGCCGCCGGGCAGCGCCACGATGACCACCACGAACACCAGCCCAACGATCAGCGCCCAAAGGAAGGGGAAGGCGCCGTTCAGGTAGTTGCTGATGGCGTCAATCGAGACGGCTCCGAGGATCGGCCCGGCCAGCGTCGCCCGTCCGCCCAGCGCGGTGTAGATCACCAGCTCAGTCCCGGACACGAAGTTGCCCAGCTCCGGCGCCACCACGGCCGTCGCGCCGGCATAAACCCAGCCAGCGGCCGCGCACACCAGCGCGCAGGCGACGAACAGCGATACTTTCAGCCGGGCCGTGGGGATGCCGAGATACTGGCATCGTACCTCGTTCTCCCGCATGGCGACCAGAACGCGGCCGAAGTCGCTGCGGACCACGGTCGCCGCCAGCGCGGTCACTGCGACCAGCAGCAGCCCGGCGCCGCGGAACCAGCTCTCGGTATCCAGGTCCGGCACGTCGAAGCCGGACAGCCCGCTGCTCGATCCCGTAACGTTGCCGCCGGCGAAGATGAGTTGGACGAAGACGATGGGGAACACGAGGGTGATGGTCGAGACATACAGCGGCGACGCGCCGTATGAGAACGCCAGCCAGCCCACCAGCAGCGCCGCCACCCCGGCCACCCCCATCCCGAGCAGCAACGCCAGCAGCCCGGTGCCGGCGTTGAAACCTATCCTGGACGATACGAGTGCCAGCGCATAGGCGCCGATGGCCAGGAATGCCGCCTGGGCAAAGCTCAGGATACCGGTGTAGCCCCACAGCAGGTCCACCGTGACCGCCGCGACGGCCAGCAGCAGGGAACGGGTCAGCACGTTGACGCTGTAGGTGTCGAGCACGAACGGCGCGGCCAGCACTGCTGCCGTCCCGGCCAGGATGAGCGCCGCGGGGAGCCAGCGCCGCGCCGGGCGAGGCTCCGTCCCGTCCGCGTCACGCACGGGCGAAGCCAGTCGGCCGGATGCGCAGGATGATGGCGGCCAGGATGGCGATGGTCATGCCGCCGAGCACGGCGTTCAGGTAGGTGGAGACCAGGACCTGCGCCGCCCCCAGCACGACGGCCGCCGCCGCCATGCTGACCAGCGACGACCCGGACAGCAGCACCAGCATGAAGGCCGCCACCAGCCAGGGGACCCCCATGTTGGGGTCAACGCTCGACAACGGCACGACCAGCGCCCCCGCCAGCGAGGCGAGCGCCGACCCCAGGCTGAAGCTTGCGAACCGCACCCGCGCGCTGTTCACGCCCAGCGACTGCGCCAGGTTCTCGTTGGCGATCACCGCGCGGGTCACCAGGCCGAGCCGGGTGCCGTGCAGCACCAGCGCGATCACCCCGCCAAGCACTGCGGCAACCAGCACCAGCAGCAGCCGGTATTGCGAATATTCCGCCCCCAGCACTGTCGCAGCGCCCGAAAGCGGGCTTTGCGCGAACTGCACCTGGCGCCCGAACACCAGGGTGATGACCTGGCCGATGACGATGCCCAGCCCCCAGGTCGCCAGGATCGCATCCAGCGGCCGGCGATACAGCGGCCGCAGCACCGCCCACTCCATAGCGGCCCCGGCCAGCATCCCGGCCAAGGCCGCCGCCGGCAGGCTGAGCCAAGGGTTGGCGCCGGCCTGCGTGACCAGCAACGCGGCATAGCCGCCCACCGTCAGCATGGCGCCATGGGCAAAGGAGATGATGCCCATGACGCCGAACACGATCAGCAGGCCGAGCGCCACGGCGTAAAGGATCGCCGCCGTGGTCACGATGTCCAGCAGCAGGTTCATCCCGCGGCGCGCCCGGACCGGCCTACTTCAGGTTCGGGCATTGCTCGCCCGGGTCCACGTCCTTCGCCGTCTGCAGGATCTTCACGCTGCCATCCGCCTCGACCTGACCGAGATACATCGTCAGCGCCGCATGGCGCTCCCGGTTCATCTGGTTGCGGCCGCGCGGTCCGTCGAACGTCACCTCGGCCAGCGCCTTGACGACGCCGTCCGCCGCGGTCCCGCCCGCCTGCTCGACGGCCGCCTTATACAGGTAGATCGCCTCGTACTGCGGCACCGACAGGTCGTTGGGCGTCAGCAGCGCGCTGCCGAACTTCGCGTGCATGGCGTCCAGGAAGGTCTTGTTAGCCGGGGTATCCACGCTGGTGTAGTACGAGCCTGAGATGTAGATGCCGGTCGCGTCCTGGCCCATCGTCTTTGCCGTGCCCTCGTCCACGCCCAGGTTGCCGACCAGCGCGGTGATGCCCGCGGCCTTGTACTGCTTGGTCAGCGTCACGTTCGGCACGCCGCCGGCCGTGGACAGGATCAGCGCGTCAGGGTTGGCGGCACGCACCTTGCTGATGATGGCCGTCCAATCCCCGGCGTCCATCGGCTGATACTCGTCGCCGACCACCTTGCCGCCCTTGGATTCGATGTAGGTCTTGGCATAGGCCAGCATCCCGCGGCCGAAGGCGTAGTCGCTGCCGATCAGGAAGAACGTCTTGGCGCCCTTGTCCCTGAGGAAGAAGTCGATCACCGGCGCCTCTTGCTGCTCCGGCACCCAGGCGTTGGAATACATGTAGCGGTTGCAGGAATGCCCCTCGTAGGACGAGGTGTAGATGAAGGGCGTCTTGCCCCGGGTCACGATCGGCAGCCCGGCATTACGGGCAGCGCTGGTCTCCATCGAGATCAGCACGTCCACCTTCTTCTGGAACACCAGGCTGTCGAACGCCCGCTGCGCCCCTGCCGCGCCGCTCCCATCGTCCGCGACCTCCAGCGCCAGCGGACGGCCCATAACGCCGCCCTTCGCATTGATCTCGGCCACGGCAAGCTCGGACGCCTGCACGACGGATGGCGCCACGACGCTGTTGGCGCCGCTGAGGCCGATCGGGACGCCGATGCGGATCGGCTCCTTGGACTGCGCCAGGGCAGGTCCCGCAAGCAGCAGCAGGGCGGCGGCAACACTGGTCTTGCACATGGTCATTCTCCCGGTTGTCAAAGGTAGGACTTGGCGAGCAGCATGTGGACGCCCTTGTTGCCGTCCACCGTCTGTGTCACCCGCAGGTCGCCGATCAGCGAGCACAGCATGTAGGCCTGGTTGCGCGACAGGTTGGTGCGCCGGCAGACGTGCTTCACCATCTCCCGCACCGCCTGCTTGGCGGCGTCGTCCAGGTCCTCGTCGAGTCCGATGGACATCAGGTGGGTAGCGGTCTCGGCGAACGGGAAATCCACCGGCATGTCCCTACGGACCGTCAGGCGGAAGGTGCCGGACAGGCCGGTTTCCAGGGCGGTGATGCACACCTCGCCGTCGCCCTGCACGCCGTGGCCGTCGCCGGCCATGAACAGCGCGCCGTCGTTGAACACCGGCAGATACAGCGTCGTGCCGGGCTTCAGCTCCTTGTTGTCCATGTTGCCGCCGAAGGCGCGCGGCACCGGCGAGCCGCAGCGGCCCCACGCCTTGGGCGGCGCCACGCCGATGATGCCGAAGAACGGGTCCAGCGGCAGCTCGGTCCCCCAGGGCAGGGTGCAGACGTTGCGGGCGCGGTCTATCGCGGGGTGTATGGTCTCGTAGTCCGTGAACTCGTCCGGCAGCGTCCCCAACAGCGGTAGGATGGCGACGAAGCCCCAGTCCATCGTGGGCTGGGCGTCCAGGATGTCCACCTGCAGGGTGTCGCCGGGCTGGGCGCCGCGGACATAGACCGGGCCGGTGATGAAGTGCGGCCCGGGGCCGGCCGGCAGGGTGTTCAGCGCGGCCAGGTAGTCGGCGGGGACGCGCGACGCCTCGGGCAGGCTCTCCTTCCCGCCGGCCGGGAAGGAATACAGCTTCACGGTGTCGCCGGAGTCCACCTCCAGCACCGGCGGGCTGGCTGCGTCCAGGTAGCCGAGGACCATCTTGTCGGGCGTGGCCGGGATTTCGTGGTGGGTCGGCATGGGCTGTTTTTCTCCGCGTCAGATCGAAAGGTATCGGCTGATGTTGTCCCGGTCCATGTCCGCCCCGGCGCCCTGCGCCGCGACCGCGCCGCGTTCCAGCACGACGTAGCGGTCGGCCAGGCTGCGGGCGAAATCGTAGTACTGCTCGACCAGCAGGATCGCGATGCGGCCCTTGAGCGAGGCGACCGCCGCCTCGATCGCGCTGACGATGTTGGGCTGGACACCCTCCGTCGGCTCGTCCAGCACCAGCAGGCTCGGCCGGCCCATCAGGGCGCGGCCGATGGCGAGCTACTGTTGCTGGCCGCCGGACAGGTCGCCGCCGCGCCGTCGCCACATCGTCCGCAGCACGGGGAACAGGGCGCACACCTCGTCCAGCACCGCGCCGTCGCGCACGCCCTGCGCCTTGGCGGCCACTTGCAGGTTCTCCCCGACCGACAGCCCAGGGAAGATGTCCCGCCCCTGCGGCACATAGCCGATGCCGCCGCGCGCCCGGCGGTGCGACGGCCAGGCGCTGAAATCCTGCCCACTCAGCAGCATACGTCCGCCGCTCGGGTCCAGCAGCCCCGCCAGGCAGCGCAGCAGCGTGGTCTTCCCCGCGCCGTTGCGGCCCAGCAGGGCGACGCATTGGCCGGGCTCGATGGCCAGCGACACGCCGCGCAGGCTCTGCGCGCTGCCGTAATGGTGGTCCAGCCCCTCGATGCTCAGGTAGGCGGTCATCGGCCGATATAAACCTCGATCACCCGGGGGTCCCGGCGCGCGTCCGCCATGCTGCCGTCGAACAGCGTCCGGCCCTCGTGCAGGACCGTCACCTGGTCGGCCACCTGCTCGACGAAGTCCATGTCGTGCTCCACCACGACGATGCTGCGGCCGGGGCTACGGAGCGACCGGACCAGCTCCGCCGTGCGCTCGGTTTCGCGGTCGCTCAGCCCGGCGACCGGCTCGTCCAGCAGCAGCACCTTCGGGTCTTGGACCAGCACCATGCCGATCTCCAGCCACTGCTTCTCCCCATGCGACAGCATGCCGGCCAGGGCGTCGCGCCGGGCGGTCAGGCCGACCAGCTCCAGCAAGCGGGCGATGGCCGGCTCCTTGCCGGCACGCGGTGCCGCCAGCTCCCGCAGCAGGGAGCGGCGGTGCAGGCGCAGCGCGAGGTCCAGGTTCTCGTGCACCGTCAGCGCCTCGAACACGCTCGGCTTTTGGAATTTGCGGCCGATGCCGGCCAGGGCGCGGGCGACGTCGGTCATGCCGGCCAGGTCGGTCGTGCCGTCCAGCAGCGCCCGGCCGCTGCGGGGCCGCGACTTGCCGGTCAGCACGTCCAGCAACGTGGTCTTGCCGGCGCCGTTCGGGCCGATGACGCCGCGCACCTCGCCATACCGTGCCGCGAACGTCAGGTCGTTGATCGCCACGAAGGCGCCGAAGGCGACGGTCAGGCCCACGACCTCGACCGCGTTGCGCGTCATGGCCGGGCCTGGCCGGGCAGGCGTCTGGGCAGCCGGGCCGCCATGCCGGTCATCCAGCCGCGGGAGCGGTTGCGGACGTCGAGCAGCCCGTTCGGCAGCGCCAGCACGACGCCCAGCACCAGCAGGCTGAGCACGAAGGGCCACAGCGCCGGCGCCGCGCCCGCCAGCCAGAACTTCAGCAGGTTGACCAGCACCGCGCCCAGGATGGCGCCCACCAGGCCGCCCCGGCCGCCGATGGCGACCCAGACCGCCACCTCCAGCGACAGGGCGGGGTCCAGCAGGCTGGGGTTGATGATGCCGACCTGCGGCACATACAACGCGCCCGCCACCGCGGCGGCCGAGGCGGACAGGCACCAGGCCGCGAGCTTGATCCACAGCGTCTCGTAACCCAGGAAGCGCAGCCGTGGCTCGTCGTCGCGTATGGCGGTCAGCAGCCGCCCGAACCGGGTGGCCAGCAGCGCCCGTCCGCCTAGCAGCGCCAGCAGCACGGCGGCGGTGGACAGCGTGGCCAGCAGGGCGACATAGGCCGGGCTGCCCGCCGCCAGCCCCGCCACGCCGCGGAACCCGGTCATCCCGTTGTTGCCGCCGAACCCGGTGTTGTTGCGGAACATCAGCAGCATCGCCGTGTAGGTCAGCGCCTGGGTGATGATCGAGAAGTAAACGCCATTCACCCGAGACCGGAACGACACGTAGCCGAAGCCGAAGGCCACCAGCGCCGGCACCGCCAGCACCGCCGCGACCGTGAGCAGCCGGGAGTCGGCAAAGGCCCACCAGGACGGGAACGCGGCCTGCCCCATGAACAGCAGGAAGTCGGGCAACACCCCGGTCTCGGCATAGGCCGTGCGGAGCAGGTGCATCGCCGCGATGTAGCCGCCCAGCGCGAAGAACAGCCCATGCCCCAGGCTAAGCACGCCGGCCGCACCCCACATCAGGTCCACCGACATCGCCAGCAGCGCGAAGCACATCACCTGGCCCGCGGCGTTCACGGCATAGGGCGGCAGCCCGGCGCCGGGCGCCAGGCCCAGGCCGGACACCGGCAACGCCACCAGCAGCACCGCGAGCAGGCCGGCGCACAGGCGGGCGTCGAGCCGCATCAACGGCGGCCCCGTGCCGCGATCAGCCCCTCGGGCCGCCACTGGATCAGCAGGATGATCAGCAGCAGGGCGATGACCTTTGCCGCGACGGCGCCATAGAACGGCTCGATCCCGACGTTGACCAGGCCGATGCCCAGCGCGGCCAACGCCGTGCCCCACAGGCTGCCGACGCCGCCCAGCACGACGACCATGAAGCTGTCTATGACGAAGCCGCTGCCCATCGTCGGGTTGACGTTGTAGATCGGCGACAGCGCCAGGCCGCCCAGCCCGGCCAGACCGGCGCCGAAGCCGAAGGCCAGCATGTCTATCCGCCGGGTCGGCACGCCGACGCAGCCGGCCATGCCGCGGTTCTGCGTCACCGCGCGGATGAACAGGCCAAGGTCGGTGAAGCGCAGCAGCGCCCAGGTTGCGGCGAAGGCGGCGGCGGCGAACAGGATAGCGCCCAGGTGGTTCCAGGTGATCAGGAAGTCGCCCAGCACGCGCTGCCCGCCGGCGAGGTAGGGAGGGGTGCGGAACTGCAGGTTCTGCGTGCCGAACGACACCCGGACCAGGTTGACCAGGAACAGGCTGATGGCCCAGGTCGCCAGCAGCGTCATCAGCGGACGCCGATACAGGTGCCGGATCACCGTGGCCTCGATGGCGATGCCGATCAGGCCGGTGCTGGCGAAGACCACAGGGACCGCCAGCACGGGATACCAGTCCACCAGGCCCGGCGCCCAGGCGCGCAACGCTTCCTGGGTGCAGAAGGCGGCGTAGGCGCCGAGCATGATGAACTCGCCCTGCGCCAGGTTGATGACGCCCATCAGCCCGAAGATGATCGCAAGCCCGACCGAGGCCAGGAACAGCACGCTGCCGGCGCTGACACCGTTATAAAGCAGCGCCAGCGCGTCCCCGGTCGCCACCCAGGCGCGTACCCTGGCGATCTCCGCGTCCAATGCGTCGCGTACCTGCGGGTCGGCGACATAGGCCGGGTCCGCCCGCAGCCCGGCGAGCTGCGCCGCGACCCCGGACGACGGGTCTTTGCCGAGGCTGCGGATCGCGGCGACGCGCTGCGCCGGGTCCGGGGAGCGCAGGCCGGCGACGGTGGCGGCTGCCCGCAGTGCGTCCTGCACGGCCGGGTCGGTTTCCTGAGCCAGCGCGGCGGGCAGCAGGGCAGGGGGCAGCCCGTCGCTCCGGCGCTCCAGGGTGCGTACGGCGGCGAGTCGGGCCTCCGGGCGCGGGGCGGTGAACAGGGCCAGGGCGCCGCTAGCCTGTTCCAGCAGGGCGCGGCTGCGCAGGCTCGGCAGCGGCGCGCGCAGGCCAGCGGGCGGCGGGGCGGGCGGCGAGGCAGGCGCCAGGGTCTCGGCGCTGAGGCCACCCTCAAGGAACGCGGCGCCGTCCGGGGCGCATTGCAGCGCCTTGGCGGTGAAGGCCTGCACGATGCGGGCGCCCCAGGCCCGGTCCTGCGCCGGGGCGGTTGCGGCGGCGTCCAGCAGCACCCGCACCGCCTGCGGCACCTGTTGCCCGCCATCGCTGCACAGCATGGTTAAAATTGAGGCACGCCCAACCGGCGGCGCCTGCGCGGAGGCAGGGCTGCCGATCGTGCACAAAAGCAGGGCCAGGCCGGCCGGCCCAGCCCCGAACCATGCCCTCACGCCGGGCTGAACGGGAGCGGCTTCGGCGTGTCCTTGGATTGCCAGAGCACGTCGAAGCCCTGCTTGTCATTGACGGAGCCGATGAACACGCCGCGTCCGACGTAGTTGTTGTCGCCCGTCATGGTCAGCGTGTAGCCGGACGGGTCGTCGAACGACAGGCCGGGGAAGGCCGCGCGCACTGCCGGCACATCGAACGACCCTGCCTTTTTCGCCGCCAGCGCCCACAGGTGGACGCTGTCATAGGTGGACACCATCGGGTCAATCGCGACGTCGGGACGGTAGGGCGCGCCGCTCTTCTTAACATAGGCCGCCCAGTCCGCCAGCCACTTCTGGTTCCGCGGCCCCGGTGCGTTCTGCAGGTAGGCCCAGCAGTTCAGGCTGCCGACCAACCCGGCGGTGTTCAGCCCCTCCAGGTCGGCCTCGACCATGTCCAGGCCCAGCACTGGGATGTCCGTCGGCTTCAGGCCCTGGTTCACATACTCGCGCAGGAAGTCGGGGATCGAGTTGCCGACCACCGTCAGCACCACTATCGGCTGCTCCCCACCTGCGCTGGCGAAGCTGCGTATCTGGTTCACAAGATTTTGGAAGTTGCTGAATCCGAAGGGGACGTACTCCTCCTTCCACGCGGACGCCGGGATGCCCTTGCTGGTCCAGTAGGCCTTTAGGATTTTGTTGATGGTGCGGGGCCAAACGTAGTCGCTGCCCAGCATGAAGAACCGCTTGGCGTTGCCGCCCTCGGCGCCCATCAGGTAGTCCACCGCGGGCAGCACCGAGCTGGACGGCGGCGAGTTCATATAGACGACGTTCTTGGAGTTCTCCTCACCCTCGAAGTGCAGCGGGTAGAACAGCAGGCCGTCGCTTTGCTCGACGACGGGCAGGACCGACTTGCGCGACACCGAGGTCCAGCAGCCGAGCAGGGCCGCGACCTTCTCCTCCTGCAGCAATTGGCGGCCCATTTGGGCGTAGGTCGGCCAGTCCGACGCCGGGTTGGTGACGACGATCTCGACCTGGCGGCCCAGGACGCCGCCGGCGGCGTTCAGCTCGTCCGCGGCCATCTTGGCCACGTAGTTCATGCGGCCTTCCAGGTTGGCCATCGTGCCAGAGGAGGAGAACAGGCAGCCGAGCTTGACGGTGTCGGCGGCCCAGCCCGGCCGGACGATGGCGGGGGCGGCCAGGGCGGCGCCGCTCCCGGCGAGAAGCGTGCGGCGGGTAAGGCTGTTCATCGGCGAAACTCCTGGGACCGGTGACGTTGCTGGACGGACACGAGCAGAAGCCGCAGCAAGAGTTGTGCCGCGACTGGTCCTCATCCTTGGCTCGGTGGAGGAGTCAACGTACTCGACAGCCTCAAGACTCAAGACGTCTTTTAGCGTAGCAAAAAAACGTTGATAACACTGTAAAAAACCCATGCAAGAACCCCCCGTGCATGCAAACGGGCGGAAACCACCAGGCTGCCCAGCCTCATAGGCTGTGCCTGGGCATCGTGCTGGAAGTGGCGCGCCGCGGTCGCGCCAGTGGACGGGCGACGGCCGGAGGTGCTGAGATAAACACAAGGCCGCAAAGGCCGCACGAGGGGAAGAACCACGATGAGGATCATACTCGGCGCACTCGCTGCCGCCTCGCTGATCGCCGCCGCGGAGGCGGCTGACCTCCCGCCGGTGCAGGAGGCCGACTTCGTCCTGCGTGATTTCCGCTTCCACACGGGCGAGGCACTGCCGGAGTTGCGGATGCACTACCGCACCGTCGGCAGCCCGTCCGGGGAGCCGGTGCTGATCCTGCACGGCACGGCGCAGTCGGGGGCGGCGATGCTGGCGCCGCCCTTCGCCGGGGCGCTGTTCGGGCCGGGCCAGCCGCTGGACGTGTCGAAATACTACGTCATCCTGCCGGATTCGGTCGGCGCCGGCGGCTCCACCAAGCCGTCCGAGGGGCTGCGCGCCAAGTTCCCCGCCTACAACTACGACGATACGGTGGCGGCGCAGTACCGGCTGGTGACCGAAGGGCTGCGGCTGCGGCACCTGCGGCTGGTCCTGGGCTACTCGATGGGCGGGATGCAGAGCTGGCTTTGGGCCGAGCAGCATCCGGATTTCGCCGACGGCTTCGTGCCGATGGCGTCGCAGCCCTCCGCCATGGCGAGCCGGAACTGGATGACGCGGCGGCTCATGGTGGAGGCGATCCGCAACGACCCGACCTATGCCAACGGTAGCTACACCGCTCCGCCGCGCTCGCTGCCGTATGCCATCGCGAGCTTCGGCGTCGCCACCGCTGGCGGCAACCTCGGCTGGCAGGGGCAGGCGCCGACGGCGGCAGCGGCGGATGCGATCGTCGCGCGCCTGCTCGCGGCCCCCATGCCGGACGCGAACGACTGGGTGTATCAGTGGGAGTCTTCGCACGACTACGACGCACTGCCCGGCCTGGGGCAGATCACCCGGCCGGTGCTGGTGATCAACGTGGCCGACGACGAGCGCAACCCGCCAGAGTCCGGCATCGTCGAGCGTGCCGTGGCCCGGCTGCCGCATGGGGAGTACGACCTGGTGCCGGAAAGTGCGGAGACCCGCGGGCATAGCACGCTGATCATGGCCAAGTTCTATGCCGAGCGGCTGGGCCAGTTCCTCGCGACCCTAACGCCGGGAGGCGCCGGGCAGTGATCGCACCCGGCTTCGACGGGCGTCACCGCGGTTCCGAGGTCCGCCGGGCTGTGAGTCAAGAAGCGGACCATCCGGCCCTTCGTGATCCCTGGCCATGCAGGATAGGCCGACGTTTCCTG
>JAABUQ010001611.1_pt1 | contig 47727 bp, 39 predicted proteins | sample 5560001 | NCBI WGS metagenome assembly JAABUQ01 (sample SAMN10711888, study PRJNA513371) | rock metagenome | isolation source: Antarctica rocks | place: Antarctica: Victoria Land, Finger Mt nord | collected 2015-12-18
GTCATGATTATATCCACATGGGCAAAAGGGTCACTCCCTAAGAATATCGGAAGCTGGGTGCGGCGAAAGTCGCACGCCCAGATTTAACAGAGAGGTGCGGAGGATAATACCTCCCATCGACTCTAACTACAGCAGAGACGTGAATTAATAAAGAATTTGGCAGCTTTTTACCCACTGGGCTGTTTTGGCAGCAGTTAATGATGATGTTAGAATTGCCCAAACTAAAAAGCATCTGATCAGCGATCGCGCAAGCCTGCTTATAGTTGCCAAACAAGGCTTTGATGTCTTCTTGGACAACAGGAGCCAAATTCGCCAGTTTCGGGCGGTGACTGAACTGATTCAGAGCCAGGTAGACTAAGAGATCTTGACGGCGCTTTTCCGCGATCGCCTCCCACTCTTGGGAGTCAGTAGCCTCAAGAATGACTTGAAAGGCACGGTTGAGAGTGCCAAATTCGGCAATTAGGTCTGATTGCGGTATTTCGCCTTTAACTGGGAGGCGACCACGCTCCGTCACGAAAGCCATTAGGGGAGCCAGCAGTTCCTGATAATCTTCAAAGCGCTTGCTACTAGAGCGGACTCTGGGAGTAGTGGCGCGAGAGCGAAAGCGAGAGGAGCGGAAGATTTGCGCTTGGGCTTCATCCCGGAAGACGAAGTAGATACCGAGGGCAACGGGAATGGCATCGACACCAAGAACTTGATCGATATAAATTTTTAGTTCTTCCTGCTCGTAGTATTTTTGGAAAGTGTTGCGGCTGGTAACGATTCCATCGCCATAGGCAACTTGGCTTCTGCTACCGTCGTCTATCAGGACTTGGGCGGCAACCAGCATTACTTTACGGGTGAGTTCCCAAGCTTTGATTAATGCTTCTCGACGCTCAGCTGGGTCTTCGATCACATTAAGGACATAGCCAAGGTTGACGATATCAGCAGATGTGCGGGGGTGCTCTGGCGAGTAGTAAGGGTCCCAACCGGCACTGGTGTAACCTTGTTGGGCGATGCGGTCAATGTCGCTGCCATGCCCACAACCATAGTCAAAGAAGGTTGTTCCTGGACTGAACAAGTCAGCTTCTAGAGCCAGACGCACAGGACGGGAAAATTTATTGCGGACAATTGCCGCTTTGTGACGTTCAATCTGGGGTGATAAAGACTCATTGGTGATCGCCTTTGGCAGGGGTGCCCCCATCGCCTCTCTCTCGGTAGATACCATATCTTGCCGACAAATTAGACGATGTCCTTGGAGTTCGACTCCCTGAGCTTCCAGGCGTTGGAGCCACCTCTGGCGAGTACCGATGGCACGGGAGCTATTAAGCAAACCCAAAGCTTCTTCTTGACGAGTAAGTTCAGCAAACTGCCCGTAGAGGGGATAATCAGGCGTAACAAACGTTTCTTTGCGGTGGAGGACGGGAGGGTTATTAGAGGTGCTGTAGTCCCGGTAGCTCACCTTAAGGCTTTGAAGGTCAACCTGAACACTAGCTTGGAGGGCAGGATGCGGCTCGGTGTCGAAGTCGGGATAAAAAAGATAGGAAATTTTAGGTTTATCAGTACTAAATTTGACTAGGGTAGGCTCTTCTATATTGGGAGCGGCTAGTCTAGCAAAGGTTTCATAGCGCTGGAGTTGGGAGTCGAGGGCAGGCAGGGCAGAAACGTGGACATAGAGAGTATTGGGCAGGAGTTTGCCAACTCGGCTATGTTGGCAAAGTTTAGAGATCGCGCACAGTTGCTCATAAATATCAAAGCTTGGGTCACTGAAAACCATCGCTCTCATTGTTGGAAATCGTTAAAAGCAAGGAAGCTATTAATTACAGAGTATAGGCAGCGTTAAGTTTTCGGAGCTTTATTGAGCATGAGCAATCAACAAGTTAGACAGTCGATATGATTTAAGGGAGGATTCCAAACACCCGGACAGAGACTGCCATCATGGTTCAAGCGTCTTCTCAGAACCAATCTCTACCGCTCCCACCTCTAGAAAGTGGCGATCGCCTCACACGCCCCGAATTTGAGCGGCGCTATAACGGCATGCTCCATCTTAAGAAAGCCGAACTGATTGAGGTCTTAGCAGTGTTACAGGAAGGATTAGCTTCGTCAGAACATGCAGAATTTGTGAAATTGTTGTCAAAGCAAATGTAAAGTAGTGAGTTTTTTAGTTAACCCTTGTCCACAGAGCCAACCCACCACCCCGACCCCTAGCAGCAATGCTTTGGTTCTGCACTAGGAAGTAAGTGAAAAATGCCTGGTCTTTCACGCTTTGCTCACAGAAGCGGGCTTCTCGGTCTTGACCACCTCGAATATAGCCCTCGTACAACTTCAGTCCAGACAATGACACTCTCATCTGTGTGAAGTCGAAAGCTAGCATATTCCTCTTCTGCCAGAACTTTGTGGGACCTGTAAGAACCAGTTGCAGTGGTCCGAGTTCAACGGAATTTTGCACAATTCCTCGATCTTGATCTGGCTCTGATTGCAAGTAGGACAGATGAATCTTTACCCACTTCGGCAGAAACCGTCCGGCTCCTAGTATGACCCCTGCCCTCTGGCGCGTTCGCTTCGTCCCCGTGATAAATCTTAATCGCCAGGTGCCTAGCAAATGCGTATAGGAATGGCACACTTTGGTCTGTTTTGCCGTCTTCTCTGCTTGAAGCAGTGCCTCAACCACAGCCTTAGGCGCAGGTAGCATTGCAGATGGGTTTGTTAAAAACTCAACAGCTTGGTCTAGTGCCGGGTCCATAGGCATCAATCTGTCTCTATCTTTGCCTATACTATCGCGCTAACTCTGTGAAAATGGCTTCAACTCTGCTCAAAGCGCTGATAGATTTGACGCAACTCCTCCACCGTTTGAGCCGTTTTCAGTCCTGTTTGAATCGCTCTTAGTTGCTCAACCTCTTTGAACTGAGAAATTTCCGAGAAAATTCCTAGCCCCTCACTGCCAAATTTCAGCTCCAAGCCGAATTCAAGACTTTCCAGCAGAACCTGTCTCATCTGCTCTCTGCTCTGCTCAATCCCCTTTTGAATTCCGATCCTCTCTATACTCGTGATGTATGGCATTCGCCTTTCTTCCTCTAAGTTACGCACTTCCCGCCAAAACTCTGGCTCTAACTCTTCAGGTAAGCTCATCACCCAGTCGATGAACCCGAAGAGGTTAATGACATCCTCCCGCGAATAACCCTGTTCATACAGCCGTCGCGTTAGAGTCAGCTTCCACTCAAAACGCCTGTACCTATCGGCGCGGGTCTCTTGAGCCTTGAGGTGAGCCATGACCACGGTGGCAAAGGGGTTTCGGCTGGCCTCTAATGCTGACCACTGTTGGTAGTCTAGCAATTTCACGACTGGAAACTTGAACCGGATTTCACACCCCCAGAGTTCATAGTCGAACTGATTTAGTCGCCAGCCCGAGCGCTCGTCACCCAGCACCGCTAGACTCACTACTGTTCGCTTGTAACGGTCATAGAGCCTGTAGTGGTAAACAAACATCCGCTGTTCAAAGTTGGTTTCTTCCTGACTCTGGACTTCCACATGGATTAAGACCCAAGCCTCCTCGCCCCCAGTGCGCCAAATCTTAAATAACTTATCGACCAGACGCTGCCCTAATTCGGCATCTCGCACGACTTGTTGCAGTTCTTTGTCCAAGAACTCGTAGTCGCGTGTCCAATCGATTCCCCCATGAGCCTGTGGGAAAAAGAAGCGGATAAAATCTTCAAAATAGCTCTCCAGAACTTGTTTCCAGGGACTGTCAAATTCAGTCTGGGGTTCGCTCATGGTTATCAGGTAGTGAGTAGCAGGCGATTGCTCATGCGGTTAGGTTTACAGGGGTGTCAATATCATAGAGCAGAGGAGTGAAGTAGGTGGCTTTAGGTACGATACCTAATAATTAGTGCCCTATCCAGGTTGTTTAGAGAAACTACAAATTCATATAAGTACATTTTCTTCCTGTCTCTACTGGATATTGTGAAGAGACGAAATTTTGATTCTACGTCTTTAATAGAATTTAGAGAGATAATATTTAAATTCTTGCTAACACCTGGTATCACCATACGTTTTTTAGGCTATCTTTTGGTACTCAAGATGCAATTGCTAATAAGTTAGATGCTCTCAAATCAAAGCTAGAAATCAGCGAACCTATTCTAAAATTCACTGACTCTGACAAAAAGGATTTACGTGGGACAATAAGTAGCCAAGATCTGGATGATCCGTACATTAGAGATTTGATGAGATATGTACCATACCTTCTCATCAGACCGTTTTTTGAACGCGACTTTGGGTCAGAGTTAAAAAAACTCAAACATCCTTAGTAAGAATTCCGGCTTTATCTAGGATAGGCTTTGAGACGTGCAAACCTCTATACTGCTTTGACTCAGAGATTTACAAAGATTGTAAGTCTATCACTTTACACCCCAAATGGGTCGCCTATATCCAAATCCACTACCCCATTATCCGACGCTGGGTGTCCTGGAAGTGGCTTGAGTATAGACACAAGAGGATTTGACCACCTTGCGTTATCAAAAACAGCCCTACAACAAGAGGTGGTTGTCTCCACAGGGGAGGGTTTTGAGGCCCGCTGAATTACAGTTACACGCTCAGGTGGTTCAGAAGTTGATGACCAGATGATTTAGTTTAACCATAAGCGCCAAAATTAGATTGAGTGTTTGTTTGACAAAAATTTGGGAATACTAAACTTGTACGACAATACTCAATTACAGCAATCTATGGTTGCTAAGCTAGCCGTTTTGGGTCCAGCTATCTCTGATTTAATAATTTCTAATGACAATGATCTATTTAATTGTCAAATCCTTAGAGGAGCTTATGAAGCTACGCTCACACTTCTAACATCTCTAGCTGCTAGTCAAGGATTTATGACTCACTGGTTTTATAATTATTGATACACAAATAGTAACCACAGATTGGACTCACATCAATAGGAGAGAAACAAATGCCAGATTATGTTCCAGCTTTGCAAGCCCACATGGGTGATTGGCAATATTACGTCACTGTGATGAAACTTGGCAAAATTGCGCGTGAATGTAGACTTGCTCATGAGATTCATGCTAACAAAGATCTAGATGAGTTGATTCAAAGAGAGCTACAAAATCGCGTCCAACAAGAGATGGTTCCATACCTCTTAAATCAATCTCAACGATTCTATGGCGCTTTGGTAGTTGCTGTTTATGGAGGAGAGCCTGAATTTTCGCCAGTTAGAGTTAATGAGCATGAGTTGATAGATGACAGGGAACGATCTAGCTACGGCTTTGGCCTGCTCCGCTTTGATGGTAGCCAAATCTACTATGCTCTAGATGGTCAGCATCGGCTCAAGTCCATACAGGAGGCGGTTATTTCAAATCCTGATCTTGCTAAGGAAGAAATTACTGTTATCGTCCTTACACATGAGGATACCCAGGAGGGACTTCAGAGAACTCGTCGGTTATTTTCTACTCTAAACCGTAGAGCCAAGCCAACTACCTCTGGAATGAACATTGCTATTGATGAAGATGACAGCATTGCAATTGTTACTCGTCGTCTAGTCAAAGAAAACTCTATTCTCAAGACATTAGTTCTAACTAAATTAGGATCTACTGCAATTGCGCCTAATAAGTCAAATGACCCATACATTACAACGCTAGCAGCATTGTATGAAACAAACGAAATCCTCCTTGGGGCTTACGATGAGGGACTTGAGATTAACAAATCTTTTAAACAATTTCGGCGCTCAGACGATGAACTTGATGCTTATTATTCATTTTTAGAAATTATGTGGATGCGGATGCTTGAAAAGTGTCCAGGCTTTGATTCCATTTTAAATGGAAAGAAAAAACCTGGAGACCTTCGCCGACGCCTTGATGCGGATGGCCAGCCACAGTTAGACGATACCGGAAAGCCTATCGCAGGGGGGAGTGTTTTCGCCCGGCCAATAGGTCAACACATCATTGCCGAAGTGCTTAAATCAGTGAGGATTCAGGGAAAGTCTGTTGAAGATGCAATAGACGCAATTATGGCAAACATCTCTATGGACATTGATCAAGCTCCTTGGGTGGGCGTGATCTGGAACCCAAAGATGCAGCGTATATTAAGTAACAAGTCGTCGGAGAGATCACTTATTGCGTCTATAATTAGCTATGCTCTTGGATTAAAGATTAGTCTGAAAATCCGGGATCTTAAGCAAAAATATCGTGATACTATCGGCAACAAGAAAGCATCCCTACTCCCGCCGATAAACTGGTCTGGTAGAAGTACTAACCCTTTGTCAGAGGAAGATTCGGACGCAGACAACGGAAATGAGTAAGTAAAAAAAATACTTGCTCTTAGAGCCGTCCAGCATTGAGGGAATTGCGACAAGCAATCAGACGTCAATTAGTGTCTAGTGCAAGTTGTTAAACGAGGAAATTATGACAGCGGCAGGGCAACTCGCACAGTGGTTTTTTCACCAAGTAAGCTCTCGATTGTTAATTCACCGCCGTGCAATTCAACCAACCGTTTGGCGATGGTGAGTCCTAATCCTGAGCCTTCTTGTTCGTAAAGCTTACGATCAAATTGCATATAGGCCCCAAGGTTAGTAATTTGCTCGGCGGTCATACCTCGTCCGCAATTAGTAACGGACAGAAGAAAAATATTAATTTTATGAACACCAACAATATGAATCGGAGTATCGACAGGCGAATATTTTAAAGCATTATCAATCAACTCCTCAGTGATTTTCTTAAGATTTGCTTCTGAAATTTGGACAGCTACATTCTGAAGCTCTAACTGCAAATCGGCTTCTCGTTGCTTCTGTTTAGCTTTCTGAATTGCAACTTCTTCAATTGCGCTCTTGGTTAAATGAGTTCGCTCTTTCCTTAGTAAATAAACTTTTTCTTGGTCGACGGCTGTGATTTCCAGTTGGGCATAAAGCAAAAAGTTCTGAATCAGCCTATACAACCTTTTCCCAGACGCATGGATGTCTTCTGCTATTTCTGTAATTTCAGGGACTTGTATTGAACCGGCTTCGTCGATTAACAGTTCTGATAATCCTAGAATTCCCTGTAAGGGGGTGTAGAGTTCATGGGGAAGGGATAGAGTGATACTGCTGCGTAAGTTCTCTAGTTTGGCCTCAGATTGTTGCACAATGGCTGCTTGTTTTTCCAACCGGGTAAAGATTGCACTCAGCAGCTCAGCCGGAGTAAAGGGCTTAGTTAAATAATCATCAGCTCCCAGTTCCATGCCCTGACGTAAATCTGACTTGTCAGCTTTGGCAGTCAGAAAAATTAAAGGAATGGTTGCAGTTGATACATTCTGGCGCAATGCCGTCAAAACCCCATAGCCATCCAGCTCCGGCATCATCACATCACAAATAATCAGATCCGGATTGCACAACTTGGCTAGTTGGATGCCGACGAGACCATTTTCCGCTGCAATAGTTTCAAACTCCTCAAATTCCAGGATTTCTTGAAGATTGTCTTGGATTTGCTCCTCATCTTCTATCACCAGAATCTTTTTCATCTACTTGTTTACTCCTAGTCAATTCAATGGAATATTCACTGTAAACGTTGTACCCACTGTAACTTCACTATCCACGGCAATTTGGCCTCCGTGGAGCTCCACACACTTTTTAACGATCGCTAGCCCTAATCCAGTCCCCGAAATATTGCCAACATTCTTAGCGCGGTGGAATGACTCAAACAGATGTTCTTGGTCTTCAGAAGGAATACCAATGCCCTGGTCTTTAACTTGGAAGACTACCGTTTCATCTCGACAGGCTATATTAAGATATAGTGCATAGCCTTGAGGTGAATATTTAATCGCATTGGAGAGTAAATTACTGAGGATCTGCCGCAGCAGTTTCTCATCCATGTGTGCATTCACGCTCAAAAGGTTGGCACAGTCTGTTTGCAAGACAATCTTATGATTGGTGCGAACACCAAGCTGTAATTCTTCTACCAAATTGCGGCAGAATTTTACCAAATCAAGCGAAGAAGGTTTGAACTCCAGTTTTCCAGCCTCGGCTCGATTGATCAGCAAAAGATCTTCTAACAGTTGAGTCATATATGTGACAGATGATTGAATGCGCTGGAGATGTTTCTGTTTCTTTGCCTCATCTAATCTATCGCCGTAATCTTTGATTAAACCAGTAGAAGAGGAAATAATGCTCAATGGGGTACGAAACTCGTGGGAGGTCGTAGTGATAAAGCCGGATCTGAGGTTGCTGAGTTCCTTTTCTTTCTTTAGCATCTTGTGAATTTCTGCTTCCGCCTGCTTGCGCTCAGTAATGTCGTTGAGAGTGCCAGAGATACCGGTTATCGTATCGTTGGCAGCTAACGTTAACCGGGCATCTACCTCAATCCAGCGAAAGCTATCGTTTTTTGTTAGATATCGAGTCTCATACCGACGAGAGTATTCTTGGCGTTGAATGAGTAATTGAAACAGCTCCAAGTTAAACTGACGAGCATCAGGATGAATAAACTCCAAGAAGTTTTTGCCAATACTTTCTTCGAGTGTAAATCCAGTAATTTCGGTCCAAGCGGGATTGAGAAATGTCCATAAGCCCGTCGCATCCGTCTGGAAAATTACTTCGCTGATGTTGTCTACAACGGAGCGATACTTTTTCTCACTCTCCTGCAACGCTTCTAAGAGTTGGGCTTGGGCTAGAGCAATGCTCACTTGGTTGGCCAGTTGTTTCAGTAAATCAACCTCCAACTGCCGCCAACGCCTTGGTCCTGAGCAGTGATAGGCACACAGCAGTCCCCACAAATGTTCTCCTTGCAGAATGGGAACCACTAAGTTAGCTCTAATGTCAAATAGAGTTAGTATATCAATGTGACATTGGGTCAACCCAGCTGTATAGATATCCTCTGTAACCTGAATGCGGCCTTCTTTGTAGGACTGTGCATAGTCTTTCCCAAAGCAACTATCTTGGACTTGGCATCCCAAGATAGGTTGCCAACCGTCAGCTACAGACTCTACCACTACAACGCCACTAAAGTCCGGATTAAAGCGGTACATGATCACGCGGTCGGTCTGGAGAAATTCCCGCACTTCAGTCACTGCTGTGTTGACAATTTCATCCAGATTGAGTGATTCACGAATGCGCAATGTAATTGCATTTAAGAGGCGATTGAGTTCAAGTTGCTCTAGTAGGTGTTTTGGGTTTGACTGTGCTAGCGGCTCTAAGTCGGTGCCGCTATAGTCAGTCTCGGCTTTTTCAGCGGCGAACTGGTTGATTGAGTACTGTAGTCGCTCTACTGCTCTAGACATGTCTGCAAGAGGCAGCGTTTGCAGAAAGCTGGTTCCAGTGACAATGCCCAGCAGGTCTTCAGCACAAGTGAGGCGCGATTCGCCCGTCCTTGACACCACTGATTGCTGCACACACTGCTGCTGCATCTCCCAGTGGGCAACCAAAGCTAACTCTGAAGGACTGAAACATAATAGCGGTGTACTCATTACTGTTTGAGCTTGGATCTGCGACAAATCTAGCCCTAGAGCTAGAGCCTGAAGCTGCACGAGATCGCTTTGGGTCACCAAAGCGATTCGCCGGATTGCTGGATTTTAAGTGGGGTGGTTCTATTGCTGCTCTGCAATTTTGTCTATTTCTAGTTTGTTAGCCAGCTTAGGTACATCCTTCTGAGAGACATTACGGTGACCTGTCTCGACTGCATCAACCCAAGATATGCTTTTGCCCATTGTAGCGGCAAAAAATGCCCTAGACCAGCCTTTAGCTTTTCTAGCTTCTCTGATTACAGTACCAGGTGGGGGTTGGTTCTGGCGCTGCTTTTTCTGGCTACTGATTGCTCTAGGCTGTTGGGTCAAGCGTTCCTGTGCTTCACTCGGTATATTAAAACGCCATTTAGCATCGAGTATCTGAGTCCAGAAGCCTATAGGTCTTTTAGTGCCATTGTTATCTCTTAACCAAGCTGGCCCTGTTTCAAGCTCCACTTCCCATCCAGCTTCTTTAACTACTTTCAAGTCAGTTTCAAAGTCGTCAGCCAATTGCCTTCTTAGCTGCCTTTCGTGCTGAGCTTTTGCCACTCGCTCCGGGCCGTAAGCGATTTCCATTAGGGTTTTTCCCATCATACAGTCACAGAACCCAGGTTTGATTTGGAAGGTCAGCCAAATCAGCAGTCTAGCGGCACCAGCATTTTGTTTGCCGATGCTGAATAGTTTCTGTACAGTTTTCTTGGTGATAATCCCCGTATGGCGATAGTACTCAGATTTGTTGAGGAAGTACTTTGTCCACGCTCCAGGCTTGCCAATTACTTTTAAGCCGGTTAGCCGGCTATTTCCAGCCTGATCAGTATCGAAGTCTCGGAGTACAGTGATATCCCAGATCTTTAAGTCGGCAACTGTAAAAGCTCCTATCTGACCATATTTAGGCCATGCAATACTGGCCAATACCTGGGCTGGTTGCCGTAAGAGAACATACAAAATCTTCAGCTGTTCTTGCCTACATAAGTCCCGGCGCTTGTTCAGACCTGTGTATTCCAATAGTTGCCTATCATCAATTACAAAATCGTCCTCCCAGGGTTGAGCAAGGTTTGCCACCTGTGCACAGTAAATCAGGTGAATAGCGCCCGCTCTAGGGTCAAATTTGTCGATAACAGTCCTAGCCGCTCCTTCAGCCAGGGTTTCTGAGTCCGGGTTTTCTGGATTGTCCGTCACGTAGTAACAGATTTTTCCTTTACCCCCAGAAACTTGTTTTTCGTAGCTCAGAGTACTGCTGGAGTCAGCTTTCCAGGGTAAATCCATTTTTTGAGATAAGACTTCAGCAACGCCACGCAGAACTAACGACAACGCAGCAAGATTAGTTTTACCGTCAGGAAACAAAGAGGCTTTCTTGAATGGTTTGGTTTTTGCTACGCGCTGCTGGTGATTTAACAGTAACTTTTGAGTAATTTGAGCAAGTATGCTTTTACTTCGAATTTCGTCCTTGGGCTGCTGATGTAGTTTTGCAGTCGGTTCTTCAAAAAATTCTGCTTCATCTTTAGCTAGATTGGCTTCGGTTGGATTTGACCTATGGAAAATGGCTACCCTTCCTACCATCTGTTGAAGTAGAGGCCAAAGTCTCTCACGCAACGCTTCTGCTAACTGTTTCATTGCTCTAGAACCTAACACTCACATTCAATCTACCTAAGAATCAGACTGTAAAGTATCTTGATAGTCAGGAAGTTATCCTAACAGAGTGAAATTAGGACTAGACATATTAACTATTTCTACTCCTACAGGAGTAGGGAATATCATTTTCCCTACTCCCTTCTGGTTGAACAGAATTCAGCAGTCAGTTCAACTAGAAAGCCTAAATTCGCTCATTACGATGGTCAACAATGACAACACTGGGATCACTGTTAGCGATAGTACTAGGGTGATCAGTGCGAGTGGTATCAACCGTGGGTGTACTAGTAGTGCCATAACTAGCACGAGTGGTATCAGTGTTGGGTGCATCGTAGATACCCCAATCCTGAATCCCCTGTTGACTCAGAACCGCTTGGGCGCGATGGATATCGTCTTCTGTGCCGTCCACCATTACCAAATAATCACCACGCGAAACTCGGTCGTTGTAACCTCTGGCATGCTCTTCAGGAATTCCTAAACCAACCAGCGCGCCTACCAGTCCACCGGCAGCCGCACCAATCGCACCACCTGTAATCGTCGTCGCCAAAGCAGTTGCCCCAGCCCCTGCTAGCATGACCGGACCGATACCAGGAATTGCTAAAGCGCCAAGACCAACTAATAAACCACCCAGACCTCCTAACGCACCACCTGTAACTGCACCAGTGGTAGCACCTTTGTCAGCTTTATTGCCAACGCGATCGCTCATGTCGGCACCAGCAAGCTGATCGTTACGGTCTGCATCTTTGGCAACCACGGAAACCTTATCCATTGAAAAACCACTATCTCTCAGCTCACTGAGCGCATGTTCTGCATCTCTATGACTGGAAAATACACCGATCGCCCGCTTGTTTAGACCTAAAGCCATTTTCATGCCTCCAATTGAAGAATTAAACAAAGTTGTCACATTAATCTCCGACTGCCACACCATTTATCTGCGATCGCAGCCCTTCTGATCCGACTCGCGGGTTCCTCAGGAACTTCACAACTGCGAGTTGCTCCGCTAATACGTCTCGGAAGATATTTGGGTGGAATATTCGCAATCGATCTTATTGGACTGAGTGTCATACTTAGTGGTCAAAATTTTGCGAACATGCTCACATAAACTCACTTTGACCTCCTAAACAGAGCAAATTAGGCGAAAACAATGCCAGGACATCTGAAGAAACGCCAAACTCCGGCATACGATTATCACTTAAAGTCTCCCGTATTTTAACCCAAAGTCCTTAACAAGAAAAGTCATGTTATTCTGACTTAAACCCTCCGAGATTTTCAGGAAAGTGGCTATCTTCACAGAACGGCTTAAATGCAATGTCAAACTTTAAAGACCACTTTAACTCAAACATATAGTAGCAGGTAACACACGCGAATCGTTGTCGAGGGCTACATTTACCGTTTGTTACTACTATTTAAAGAAATAAATTTGGCTGCAAGTCTTTAACTGCAAGAGTTCTACAAAAACAGGTGTGACTAGGTTCTAGCACTTTCTGCCGAGGTTATAGTAGTGGCTTTAGGGTTACAACAACAATTAACAACAAAGATTTTATGCCAGTTCATCGCCTTCTTTTAAACCTTACATTTCTGTAACGAGCCTGGTTAGATTTGAGCTTCGAGCTTATGTCTTTAGGAATAGAAAAAAAAATATTAGATCGAGCTAAAGGCTGATTTGAATTTTTACTAGGTATCCTAAAGTTAAGGTCAACACAGCGATGCAACAAGAAGAGAATCCTAGCGATGAAGAGTTTTAATTTAACTAAAATAGTTGGCTCTGGTGCCCTGATTACAAGTTTGTCAATCCTGCATATAGTCCTACCTGCCTCTGCCCAAACTTCTACTGGCGGAACTGCCACTGGTGGAACCACTCAGCAAACTACTACTACTACTACTAAACAAACTACTGCAACTCCTACAAATGACCATGGTTTTGATTGGGGATGGTTAGGTTTGCTTGGACTGGTTGGCCTCGGTGGTTTAGCCCGCCAGCGCCAAGAAGCGGAGCTCTCTCCGGTTCCCCATGAAACGAATCTTGGCAGTACGACTGAGGAAGCAGTGCGTTACAGGGAACCCAACGAAACGAATCTTCATAATACTACTGAGGAAGCAGTGCGCTATAGAGAACCTAATAAAACGAATCTTGCTGGTAATCCTGATGAACCAGTGCGTCACAGGGAACCTAATGAAATAAATCTTCCTAGTACTACTAAAGAAGCAATGCGCTACAGAGAACCTAGCGAAGTAAATATCAATGATAATAATGGCACTAAAGATAGGTATTAAGTGCACTCTATTAGTCCTCAGAGAAATGGATTCTGAATTGAAAGATTCGTCTCTAGGAAGATAGCGTCGAGCCGATGAAGCTTTAAGCTCTACAAAGAAGAAATGAAAACAACATAAGGGGCAACAAATGGCACTTCTAAAAATCAAAGACTTCGACCCGGATTATCATACTACCTTCGGTGGAAAGGACGTTGTAGGACATGATGTCTATACGCAGGGCACGGAGGAAAAGATTGGTACAGTTGATGATATTCTCGTTGATGAGCACAGCGGCGAGTTCCGGTACTTGTTAGTTGGTCTAGGTATCGGGCATAGAGGCAAGAAAGTACTACTACCAATAGGTCGTAGCCGGACCACACCTAATTCAGAACGAGTTGATGCCAGTCTGAGCAAACAGCAAGCAGAGATGCTACCCGAGCTTGAGCCAGAAACGAAGGTTGATTACGACTATGAGGAGCGGGTAAGAGGCATTTATCGCACTGACACTGCTGCGTCTTCAGTCAGCCCGGTGATGCCTTTAGAGTCGTCAGCATCTCTGGATGCAGCACCTCTAAGTGATGCAGCAACTGCGGCTTCTATGACAGGCGCTACGGCAGCTCAACCAGGCTTGCCCACTTATGATCGCGACACATATAATTACCAGCAAGAGCCTTCTCTGTACGCGATGAACGACCAAGACCATCAGACGCTCAAACTGTACGAAGAGCGGCTGACTGCAGGCAAAAAACGTGTTAAGTCAGGGGAAGTAACGATTGGCAAGCACGTCGAAACCGAAACCGAACGCGTGTCAGTGCCAATTGAGAAAGAGCGAGTTGTGATCGAGCGAGTGACACCGACAGACGCTGGAAGAGCAGTTGCCCCTGGTTCTGTTCAATTTGGTGAAGGGGAAGTGGCGCGCATGGAAATCTACGAAGAGACTCCTGACATCCAAAAAGAAGCTTTTGTGCGTGAAGAAGTCAGAGTTAATAAAGTCGTAGAACAGGAAACGGTTCAAGCACAAGAGACGATTCGTCGGGAAGAGTTGGACGTTAATACCCAAGATATCCCGGTTGTAGATAGCCCTGAGCGGTTGCCAAAGGATCGGATTTAAAGCTTCATTCGCTGCGGATTGCGTTTGAGCCAACAGAATTATCATAGGGGCAATAATAGAATTGCCCCTAATTAAGTATCAACCAGGCGGAGCTCATCTTAGGCTCTGCCTGCACTTTTATGTAGCAAATAGGTCATATCGAATCCGAATGAAAGCCCATATTACTTACTCAAAGCGGGGAGTGGGGAGTAAGAGAAGAAGCGATTGCCCATTCCCTACTCCCCATCTAACTAAGGGTAATTAAACGGGGAGATGATATTAACTCTTTTCCACTGGGACCAACATATAGGTTGTCGGCGTTTCAGCTGGCGCTACCTTGTCGAGTGTACCAGTTTTAACCTGCTGCTTGTCTGTATCCATCTGTTCATCTACTCCGTCCACTTTACCTTTTACAGTTTGGGTAACACCCTCAGCTGCACCCTTAAGTGCGTCCAATGTACCTTCTACAGTGTCACTAACGTCCTCAGCTGTGCCGTTGACTGCGTCCACTGTAACTGTTACTGTTTGAGTAACACCCGCAGCTGCACCCTTGACTGCATCCCCTACATCTTTCACCGTGTAGTTAACGTTCTCAGCTACGTCCTTGACTGCATCCCCTACATCTTTTACAGTCTGGTTAACACCCTCAGCTACACTCTTGACTGAGTTCCCTACGTTTATAACAGTATTGTTGATACTCTCGGCCGTTCTCTTATTAGCCAAAGCGCCAATCACTGCGCCTAACAAAGCACCAACGACTGTTCCAATCGCTATTTTAGCTAACCCATCACGTTTGGCCGAGTCTGCTGGTTGAAGAGCGGGTTGACCGGTACTGGGGTCAACCTTTTCGTCATGCCTCTCTAAAAGCTGCTGGTTCTCGCTCATAATCATCGTATCCTTTGTACTAAAACTAATTAATGCCCATCTGCTTGTATGACGAAAAAGCGGCATTTAGACCTTGTTTTCCTGCACTTGACAGGGTCTAAGTCTTGGTTTTATCGATAACTTTAGGGTCTTGGGAATCAAGGTATAACTCTTCCCGACGGATTTTATCTTCGACTTCAACAGTATTGTGAGCCACTTCTTTACGAACGTTGACTTCTTCACGCACGAAAGCAAGCTTTTGAACGTCAGGCGTCTCTTCATAAACTTCCATCCGAGCAATTTCCCCTTCATGGAAGTTCGCTTCACCAGGAGCGGCTGGCGTTTCAGCGTCTACAGGGGTAGTTTGCTCAACAACAAGTCGCTCCTTTTTTAGTGGGACTGAAATGTGAGCTGTATGCGTTTCAACGTACTTTCTAATGCTGACTGAGGCAGTCTTGACCTGCTTCTTGTCTGCAACCAACCGCTCTTCATATAGCTTAAAGTTTTGACGCTCAGATGGTATGACGCCCTGATTAATAGATGGCGTGGCATCCTCAACTATGTCCTTTACCTGGTCCACTGCACCTTTTGCAGTAAAGTGAAGCAACGTCCCCCCTTCTTTTGTACCCTTAACGGCGGCGTCCACTGCTCCTTTGACTGTGTGGTTAACTCCTTGGGCTGCACCCTTGACAGCATCCCCTACACCTTTGATAGTGCGGTTAATACTATGGACTGTTCTCTTACTCGCCAAAGCACCAGCTAATATGCCCACTACAGCACCGACGACTGCTCCAACCGCTGCTTTAGATAATCCATTACCCATGTCTGTGTCTAATGGCTGAGCATCGGCTTGAGCGGTAATCTGGTCAACCTTTTCGTCATGCCGATCTAAAAGTTGGGAAGTATCACTCACAACCATCTTTTCTTCGCCGACAATCGCTACTTTAGATAACCCATCACTCATGCCTGTTTCTACTGGCTGAGCATCGGCTTGAGCGGTAATCTGGTTAATCTTTTTGTCATGCTGCTCTAAAAGCTGCGGGGTCTGACTCATAATCATCGTTTCCTTTGTACTAAAACTAATTGGTAGTCCTAAAGATGTAAGGATAGTGTCTAGGTGCCTCAAAGAAAGGAACTGCGGTTTATCCAAAGCTATTTAGGACTACCTTTTTGCATTTATTGCCGGCTTAAGGCCAAGTAAGATCCTATTGCTCAAGCAACTTACCCTTAGTGGAAGTCCACTTCACCAGGCTGTACTGGCGTTTCAGCGTCTACGGGAATACCTATAGCAACAATAATTCCCTCTTCCTCTACTAGGACTGGAATGCCGGCTGTCGGAGTTTCAGCCTGTGCTCCAACGTCTACCGAACCAGTCGTGACCTGCTTGTTGCCTGCACTCAGCCCTTGCTCTAGCTTGAAGCTCTGATTATCAGAGCGCCTGGTATCCTCAGCTGCACCCTTGACTGCTTCCACTGCACCTGTTACAGATTGCTTAGTATCCTCAGCTACACCCTTTGCTGCTTCCACTGCACCTGTTACAGATTGCTTGACACCCTTAGATGTATCCTTGACTGCGTCTATTGCGCCTCCGATTACAGCGTGATTAACACCCTCAGCTACACTCTTTACTGCGACTCCTACGCCTTTTGTAGCGTGGTTAACACCTTCAGCTACACTCTTGACCGCGACTCCTACACCTTTTGCCGCGTGGTTAACACCTTCAGAAGTTCTCTTATTAGCCAAAGCACCAATTAATGTGCCCAACGTAGCACCAATCAGTCCTCCCATTAATGCTCTAGTTACCCCAGGATTCATGCCTTTTTCTGCTGGATGAGCAGCGGTTTGAGCGTTAGCACCCTCAGATGTACCCTTGACTGCGACTCCTGCACCTTTGACAGTGTCGTTAACACCTGGTGCACCCTTGACTGGCATAGCAGTAGGACTATTTCCCTCTCTAGCTAAGCCACCTATGCTTGCGCCTGCTGAACCATAGGGTGGAACCGTCGTCATAGGTTCAGTATTTTTGTCTTGCTTATCCAAAGGTTGCTTGTTCTCAGTCATAATAATTGACTCCATTATTCCGGCATGTTTGATCACCATTATAGAAGTTTCCAAACTTTTATTTTTGAGTCACTGCTTAGTGTAATTTCAATACTATAAGACATGTAAGAATGAGCCGCAAGCCTTGGCATATAAAGGTTTTGCTAAAATATTTTGATTAGGTCCTAGCATTTTTGTGACTAGGTTCTAGCATTTTTGTGACTAGGTTCTAGTGGGGAATTGAAAAGTAGAGAAACTAGCACTTGGCAAGGTTATTAGGCGAATTTATTTTGTTTTTTTTAGACCATACATTACTGAAAGAGAAAGTAGTCAGATCTGACTTTTAACGTCAAGTCTTGAAAGGCTTATGAGAGCCTGTTTCTCAAAAAATGCGGAGTAAATCAATTAACATTATTAGTAGGTAATAGCAACCCTAATTGAGTTTTGAAATTTGCGTGGAGTCAGTAGGCACTCTGCTACTGTCTAAGCTAATCTGCACTTAAGGTGCATATTTTTTGTATAGGCAGGGAGTGGGCAGTGGGGAGTGGTTAAGAAGCTTGAACAAGCTCGTTTTAATTCTTTCCCTACTCCCTACTCCCTATTCCCTACTCCCCACCTCAACAGGCAATCTTATTTGTCTTTCAGCTTGCTACCTCCTATTTGCTCTGGATTATTTCATAAAACAAAAAAATCAGGGGGAAGAATCAAGCTTTCTTCCCCCTGCCTTTTGCTGTTTTCGGCACTATGCTTACACCCTGAACTTCGTCCTTCGCCTTCTTTAAGCCTTTGCCGCAACATCTGCGTTTGTTTTTTGAGTTGTCGCGCTCTTGCAGAGCCGCCTCTGCCTTTATCGTTCCTACCTTTTCAACGAGGCGACTCCCACCTTTTAAGTCGCTGGTTCATGTTTATTGCTTCCAAATCCTGATTCGAAGAATGGGCGGGGGGGGAATCGAACCCCCACTCTCTCACGAGAATCACATTTTGAGTGTGGTGCGTCTACCAGTTTCGCCACCCGCCCATTTGTTTAACTTTACCATTATACTCAATCCCGTGACGTTGGAACAAGCCAAGGGTGATTTACTAAATGTCAAGACTTTGGAGCAGAACTGCCCTTAAATTAAGCGTCGTTGAATTATCCTTTACTCCCTACTCCCTATTCTCCACGCCCTCTTCGGTTTTGCGCTCGATTACCAGCGTGAGACTACTCCATCCTCCCCGGGCATCATAGCTGCGAATCAGCCGTTGACGCAGATTTTCCTCAATTAGCCATCCGGCTTCGAGGAAGAAAGGTTGACCCTTTGGAATTGCTCGGGGAGCAGTACAAGAAGCACCATCTGGCAGAAGCAGTACTTGGACCGGAGGCTGCCGTTGGTCAAACAAAAGGATAGGACCGTCGATTTTCGCTATCGAGGTGAATTCTATGTTTGGAGTTGTTAAGCGTTGGGACAGGCGATCTCCCTGAAGCTGGACAGATAAAATGGTGGGATAAATGTCGGGAGATCGCCAATCGGGATAAAGAGTCACTGCTTCTCCTTGCCAATCCCCCAGCAGCATTTCTACAGTCAAAGGAGGACGTGGCGCTTCTGTATTCATTCGACATTCGCGAATCAGCGTCAAGCTAGATAGATTGCTATCAGTGTCAAACAGCTGCACCAGGCGCAAACGCCGGTCCTCATTAATGAAGCCTAGCTCCGCCCCAAACTCAGAGAAGGGACCAAACTGGATTGATCCTTGGGAGAAGGAACCATTTTCAAAAAAGAGGACACTCCGATTTAAGGAGCTATACTCCAGAACTTTTGCTTGTACTGCTTCCCCAGTTTCTCGGGAGAAGTGCTGAATCGTTTGTCGAATTGTTTGATTATCATTTACCCCTTCCAGAGCGACTGAGGTAGGAATATCCTCTACTACTTCTCCCCGAGGTGAAAGACGGGTAAAGGAGCCTTGCCAGACACCTAGATTTTTAAGCAGATTTTCCCATTGAGACGATGAGCTAGAACTTACCATCTGGATGCGGATACATAATATGAGTATTTCCGTGACTTATACCCATCACCAGTTTCGCCACCCGCGCATCGTTTTGGCTTTATCGTTATACTCACTTCTGTGACCTTGGAACAAGGAGTTATATTCTTGAGTGCTGGCCCACCTGTCAATTTCTCGCGCCCGCAATACTGGCACTGGATGGGTCAACTGGGCAGTCTGAGCAGATTTGAGCATTTCACCCATCTGGGTGTTACTAATCTCGTCGTAGGCACGAGCCTGGTCGATAAAGGCATCCAGATTGAGTTGCGGTGCCAAGGTGGGTGAACCACCGGCTAGCTTCATTAACAGCGACATCACCACCTTTGGGTCTTGGGTTGCTAATAGCGCCGCGCGATCGCACGTAAACTCAGCACAGCGTACCCATTCCAACAGTTGTGCTTGCAGCGTTTGAGCCATCAAACCCCCTAAATTGGGGAGTTGCCCCGCTGCTAAGACGATTAAATTCACCAGCGTCAGATAAACCCCGTGGTCACACTTAAGATGACCCAACTCATGAGCAATCACCGCCTGAATCTCATCTGGCGTCAGCAAATCAATCAGGGAGGTGTGCAAGACAATAAAAGGCTGCTTGCCCCGCATGGCAAACGTGTAGGCATTGGGAATCGGATGCTGACGTACATACAGCTGGGGTAACTCCAGTTCCAACGTCTGACAAGCCTCTACCAACAGATGGTGTAACTGCGGTAGCTGTTGTTCGCCTACTAGAACACTCGCCGCAATATTTTCTACATAAAAAAACTGCTCTGCCATTGGTCCCAACAGATTCCGCACTATCATGTCAATGCCAGGTATCTGCTTGAGAGCCTTGGTTGCCTCCAAGTCTAGCGGATGGCGAAACTGGTCTGCTTTTAGACCGACTAGCGGTGTCTTCGATAACAACATGGCGGATAAAGCTAGAAAATGGAAGGTTAAAAGAGGGCTGTAGCCATAACTCTATGAGCCAGTATAACGAAGACCGAAAAAGGGGGCAGGGGTCAGGGCTCCCCCTGCTCCCTCTTCAGGGATTGATATGACGCTGGAGTCTAGCGCCCAAAGCAACTAACTTCCTCTCCAGTTGCTCGTAGCCACGATCCAAATGATGCAAGCCCTGAATTGTCGTTTTTCCCTTTGCTGCCAGTGCAGCTAGCACCAACGCTGCTGACGCTCGTAAGTCTGTTGCCACTACCGGTGCGCCCGATAACATAGGCACTCCACGCACGATCGCATGGTTTCCCTTGACGCGAATGTCTGCACCCATACGGTTCAATTCAGCCACATGACGCAACCGATTCTCGAACACCGTTTCTGTAATCACACTATTTCCCTCACTCAGGGTCAGCAAAGCCATGAACTGCGCTTGCATGTCGGTGGGAAAGCCTGGATAGGGTAGGGTTTCAATATCTGTTGCTGTGATTTCCCCTGGAATAATCCGCAGACTATTAGGTGCTTCAGCAATCACTGTCGCCCCAATAGCCCGCAACTTGGCAATAACTGCCGTGAGATGGTCTGGCACCACTGATGTCAGACTTAATTCTGAGTGGGTGATTGCCCCAGCCACCAAAAATGTCCCCGCCTCAACTCGATCCGGAATAATCGTGTAGTCTGTAGAGTGTAAGCTGGCGACACCAGCGATCGTGATCGTATTGCTTCCCGCACCCCAAATCTGCGCCCCCATCGTCTGGCAAAAATTCGCCAGATCGACGACTTCCGGTTCTTGAGCAGCGTTTTCTATGGTCGTTTCTCCCTCTGCTAAGGTAGCCGCCATCATCAAGGTTTCGGTTGCGCCGACGCTGGGATAATCCAGGTAAATCTTCGCTCCTTTGAGCTTGCGACTGCCGCCGCCTACATAGGCATGGACTATGCCATGCTCAATCTGGACGTTTGCCCCCATTGCTTGCAAACCCCGGACATGAAGATCGACAGGACGGGCTCCGATCGTACAACCACCTGGGAGTGGGACCCGGGCAAACCCCAGTCGTGCCAGAAGGGGACCAATCACAAAAAAACTCGCCCGGAGTTGACTAACTAGCTCATAGGGAGCCTGCGATTGTCCAATAGCGCTAGCATTGATATCTAAGATATCGCTGTGTTGCTCTAGCTTTACGCCCAAAGCCAATAGGATTTGGCTCATTCGCGTCACATCAACAAGCGAGGGCACGTTGCGGATGCGACAATCTTGGGGACATAATAAGGCCCCGGCTATAATTGCCAGTGCTGAATTCTTCGCCCCGCTAATTTTCACCTGACCGTGTAAAGGGTGTCCGCCCCAAATTTGCAAGACTGAATCTATTTCAGGCGCTTCTTGGGCGTCTATCAAACTGCTAGAGGTAGCAGTAGGTCTATCATCCATAATTAATGATTACTTTTAGAAGTTGGTTTTGATTCTACAGTAAAGATAAAGATTCCAGCATTTAGCTCACTAAAGGAGCAGGGGAGTAGGGGCGGTGCCTTGTGCCCGTCCGGAGCAGGGGAGCACTAAAAGAGAAAAATACTTAAGTAATGTAGAAAAAACTATATATATTGAGATAATTACTTAAGTAAGTATCGTCCGCAGGGTATTAGAGAACTAGCCACGGTGGCCACAAAAAAGGGATATTAGAGCCAAAGCGAAGAGAACCTGATGTCTCTGACACGTCAAAACGCAAAGCACAGTGAGGAGTAACGAGCGAAGAGTATGAGTCAAAGCCAAATTGCAGGGGCACCAACCACTGACTTAACCACCTACGACAAAGAGTCTATTCATACTCCCGGACGTATTCAACCTCATGGGATACTTTTTGCCTTGCAGGAACCTGAACTTACCATATTACAGGTAAGCAATAATACATTTGAGCTATTTGGCCTTTATCCCCGTGAACTACTTGGTAAGACCCTAGATAAATTGCTCGATGAAGACCAGGTAACTTACCTAAAAGAAATTCTGACCCAGGAAAATGTTAAGGAGTTCAATCCTCTCAAACTAACTATAAGAACAAACAAGGGAAAGCTAGATTTTGATTGCACCATTCATCGTACCAACGGTACGCTAGTTTGTGAATTAGAATCATCATTACCTGCTCCTATAGCTGGCTTTCACTTTTATCATTTAGTTAGACCATTTGTATCCAAGCTTCAATATGCAGCGAACCTTGAGGAGCTTTGTCAAACTGCTGTCAAAGAAGTACGAAGGTTAACTGGTTTTGACAGGGTGATGATTTACCAATTCAACGATCAATTGAATGGGGCTGTAATTGCTGAATCTAAGGAAGAAAGCCTAGAAACCTTTTTAGGATTAAACTATCCAGCCTCCGATATTCCCCAGCAAGCAAGGGAATTTTACTGTTTAAATTTGCTGAGATTAATAACGGATGTTGATTACAAACCAGTTGAAATTGTTCCTACCCATAGTCCTGTAACAAATAGACCACTTGATTTAAGCAAAGCTATTTTGAGGAGTGTATCTCCATGCCACATAGAGTATCTACGCAATATGGGTGTCGTAGCCTCTATGTCCGTATCCCTTGTTAAAAGTGGTGAATTATGGGGACTGATTGCTTGTCATAACCAGTCGCCTAAATGTGTTCCATACGAAGTGCGGACAGCCTGCGAATTTATTGCACAGGTAATGTCTCTGGAACTTTCGACTAAGGAGAGTAATGAAGATTATGAATATAGAATTGAACAAAAATCAATTCAAGCAAAACTGATTGAAGGCTTATCCTTGGAAGAAGAGTTTATTAATGGAATTATCAAATGTAAACCCAGTTTACTAAACCTAGTCAGAGCCCAAGGGGTAGCTGTGTGTTTTGGCGGGGATTACATTGTTATCGGTGAAACCCCAAGCCTTGAAAAAATAAAACGCCTGATTGATTGGTTAGGAAGTAAATTTCAAAACGAATTATTTTATACAGATTATCTACCTAACCTTTATCAAGAGGCAGAGAGCTTTAAGGATGTGGCAAGTGGTCTGCTGGCTGTCTCTATCTCTAAAGCGCAGAAAAATTGTATTTTATGGTTTCGCCCTGAAGTCATTCAAAGCGTAAATTGGGGTGGGAATCCTAACAATGCTGGTGAGGTTGAGGATAGTGAGTTGCACCTGCATCCACGTAAATCCTTTGAGCTATGGAAACAAACAGTTAGGTTAAAGTCTTTACCCTGGAAACAGTGTGAAATTGCTGCTGCCATTGAATTTAGGAATGCTATTATTAGCATCGTGCTTAGAAAAGCAGACGAACTGGCAAAAATTAACGTGGAGCTAGTACAAAGCAATAGTGACCTTGACTCGTTTGCGTACATTGCCTCCCATGACTTAAAAGAACCCTTAAGAGGTATTCACAATTACTCATGCTTCCTGCTCGAAGATTACGCCGAAAAGTTGGATGAGAATGCAGTTTCAAAGTTAAACACTTTGATTCGTCTAACGCAGCGCATGGAAGACTTGATTGATTCCCTCCTGCATGTCTCACAGGTTGGACGAGTAGATCTCTCGGTCGAAGAGACTGACCTGAATGTGTTGGTGAACAAAATCCTGGAGATACTCAGCGTCAGGATAGAAGAAACAAAAGTAGACATACGCGTCCCTAGACCGCTGCCCACGATTCGCTGCGATCGCGTCCGTGTCGGTGAAGTATTCAATAATCTAATTGCCAATGCTATAAAATACAACGATAAAACGGACAGATGGATCGAAATAGGGTTTAAGGACTCCTTTACCTTCTACGTACGAGATAACGGCATTGGCATTCGCCAGAAACACCTTGACGCCATTTTTCGCATCTTCAAACGCCTCCACGGTTCTAATAATTACGGGGGTGGAACAGGTGCTGGGCTGACGATAGCCAAGAAAATTGTAGAGCGCCACGGCGGCAAGATTTGGGTTGAGTCCACCTTTGGTGAAGGCACTACCTTTTATTTCACCTTACAAAGTTGAGATCATGATGGCAGCCACTTTAGAGCAACCCATACTTATTGTTGAAGATAGTGATGAAGACTTTGAAGCCGTTGGGCGTGTGATGCGTCGGTCAGATGTCACCAATCCACTTTTCCGGTGTACAGATGGAGATGATGCTCTAGATTTTCTATATCGGACGGGCACATACACAGACCCCCAAAGTGCGCCTCGTCCAGCGCTGATCTTGCTGGACCTGAACTTGCCGGGGACAGATGGGCGAGAAGTGCTTGAGCAGATTAAGCAAGATGAGAATCTAAAAATTATTCCTGTTGTTGTCTTTACCACGTCCGCTAACCCAAGAGATATTGAGGTGTGCTACAAAAATGGGGCAAATAGTTACATCCTCAAGCCGATCAACCTTAATAGATTTGTGGAACTGATGCGGGTTGTGATTAATTACTGGTTTGGAGCAAGCATTCTCCCTGACAGGACTAGGAGGTAAAGATGATAGTCAGGGGGCGACATTTACAGTAAATCTACCTCTTCGCTGAAAGGGGTTGACACAAGCGAACAATTAAGTCACAATTAACAACTGTCGCTAACAGCGCAATAGACGCGGAACTGGCGGAATTGGCAGACGCGCTAGATTCAGGTTCTAGTGCCGCAAGGCTTCCGGGTTCAAGTCCCGGGTTCCGCATGGATTTATGATACTGACCAGTTTACAGAATCCTCTGGTAAAGCAAATTCGCAAACTGCATTCCCCCAAAGACCGGCGGGAGCAGCAGCTATTTATATTAGAGGGGACGCACCTGCTAGAAGAAGCCTGTGCAGTAAATTACCCGCTGGTGACTGTGTTTTGTACCCCGCAATGGCAGGAACGTCATCAGCAAATTTGGGAGCAAGCCTGTCGCCAGTCCGAGCGGGCAGAACTGGTGAGTCCAGAGGTATTAAAGGCAATCGCTACCACAGTGCAACCCGATGGGGTAATGGCGACGGCAAAACGGCATTCTAGCCAATCGGTGCCGTCTACCAGTTTGGCACTAGCCTTAGAAACGGTGCAAGACCCTGGCAACCTCGGTAGCATCATTCGCACTGCTGCCGCTGCTGGTGCAGGTGGGTTGTGGTTGAGTGGGGATAGTGTAGATCTGGACAACCCAAAGGTGTTACGGGCGTCAGCTGGGCAATGGTTTCGGCTACCGATGGCGGTGAGTCCGAACTTAACAGTAACTGTTCAAGAATGCCAGCAGGCGGGAATGCAGGTGGTAGCAACCTTGCCTAGTGCAACTCTGACCTACTGGGAGGTCGACTGGCGGCTTCCCAGTTTGATCATGCTTGGCAACGAAGGAGGTGGGCTATCGGCATTAGCGATGCTAGCTGATTTGCAAGTCAGAATTCCCCTTAGCCTAGGGGTGGAGTCGTTAAATGTGGCGATCACTGCCGCTTTAATTTTGTACGAAGCCCAACGCCAACGGGGATTTACAGGCAACGCACAATAACTTAGGCAGAAGGCAAAAAAAGGCAAGCTTTGAGCCTGCCCTTAATACCTTCGAGTTCAAGATAACTTCGCACTCTCAGCGCTTAGTAGCGCCTTGAATCTCTGCGATTGTTATCCCTACCACCACCACCACCAAATGAACCTCTGTCTTCCTTGGGCTTAGCCTTATTCACCTTCAGATCGCGACCCATCCACTCGGCACCGTCGAGGGCTTCAATCGCCGCAGTTTCTTCTGCCTCGGTTCCCATTTCGACAAAGCCGAAGCCTCGCAACCGACCTGTTTCTCGGTCTGTAGGCAATTGAACTCGCTTAACAGTTCCGTATTCCGCAAAGACTTGAGTCAAGTCTTCTTGCGTAACGTCATAGGATAAGTTACCGACATAAATTGACATAGAACATCTCCAGTCATCTTGAGTGTAGAGAATTAGATTCAAAGAGACGTTTGTAAACAGTATAGAAGCAAACAAAGCCGCCGAATTAAATCTCCGCCCCAAATGCTAACACAATTGACCGCTCTAGGGGTCAAGTTTTGGGGGTCGGTGCTTCTAGTGAGTAAAGAGGCAGGGGACTGGCGTGCGACTGGCGTGGGCAGGGGGTAGGGGAGTAGGGAGTAGGGAAATCAAAAAGAGCTTGTTCAAGCTTCTTAACCACTAATTCAGCCTAGACATACAGCGGATTTCAGCTTGATGAAGTACAGTGGCAACCTGTGAACTCCGATACCCTGGCACAACCCGTGTACTCTGCTTACTTGAAATCTGCTGTATATGTAAATATATTTTAAATCTGAGAAAATCCTTTGTAACTACATTTGTAACTATGTGATTATTGTACCAATCATACTTATTGAGATCACAACTAAGTAAGCAAACCTCCAATTCTAGGTTTGCTTCTCGGATAGGCCTCAAATCAACTGAACAGCAAATTTATTGTTGTATAAAAATATGCGCTACTGAAATGTGCATAACTTTTTAAATTTTGCAACTCTCAAATGGTAGAAATTTTTTATTAAAAAAGAGTTTAGATTTATTAACGGTTCTTAAAAATGCGAAACACAAGGCTGACATTGTTGATACTGCCGTTAGCACTGGTTTGAATACCTAGCTTTACCTAACTCCAGTCAACATGAACGCATTCTTTGCGATCGCACCCAAACTTCCAGAACCCGAAATAACCTTATGGAGAGCCTTCTGTGCTTTCCGTTTACAGTGATCAACACCAACACAGTCGAGTCAGAACAGCATTTAGAAGAGAAAGTATCGCAGAGCGCAGCAGAACTCCCATTTACGCTAAAAGAATTGAAAGCAGCCATTCCCCCTCACTGCTCTAAGCCCTCAACCTGGAAGTCTCTGTCCTACCTTATTCGCGATGTCACAATCCTCAGTGGACTCTATGCGATCGCTCATACTCTAGATTCCTGGTTCTTCTGGCCAGTTTTTTGGTTGCTGGGCGGGACTATGTTCTGGGCGTTATTTGTGGTCGGTCATGACTGCGGTCACGGCTCGTTCTCCCGCTACAAATGGTTAAATAATCTGATTGGTCACATCTGCCATACACCGATCTTGGTACCTTTCCACGGTTGGCGCATCAGTCACCGCACACATCATCAAAATACTGGCAATATCGATACCGATGAAAGCTGGTATCCGATGACGGAAAGCAAATATCAGCAGATGTCCTGGATTGAGAAGTTTGCCCGCTTCAAGCTGGTCTTGCTTGCCTATCCCCTGTATCTGTTTAAGCGCTCTCCGGGCAAGGAAGGAAACCACTTCCATCCTAGTAGCCCTCTGTTTCGGCCTTCAGAGAAATGGAATGTAATCACTAGCACCATCTGCTGGACATTGATGGTGGTCTTACTGGGCTTACTTACCTATCAATTAGGCTTGCTTTGGCTACTGAAATACTATCTCGGCCCCTACGTTGTTTTTGTCGTCTGGTTAGACTTGGTTACTTTCTTACACCATACTGATTTAGATATCCCGTGGTATCGCGGCGATGATTGGTATTTTCTTAAAGGTGCCCTTTCTACGATTGACCACGATTATGGGTTGTTCAACGACATCCACCACAACATCGGTACTCATGTGGCTCATCACTTGTTCCTTAACATACCCCACTACCATTTGAAGACGGCGACAGAGGCAATTAAGCCAATTTTAGGAGAGCACTACCGTAAATCTAATTCGTCAATCTTCAAGGCTTTCTATCGTTCCTATAAGAGTTGCCATTTCGTACCAGATAACGGGGTAAAGGTTTACTATCAAAAAGACGTTCCAAGCAGAAGACTAAAGCTAAACGCTAAACTTAGATAAACTTAGTTGTACATCGACATGATTGCGCTCCACCAAAAACTAAAGCGCCGAACTTTATGTTGGAGTTTAAGTCTTATATTGGCGATCGCGATTCAGCCAGTGACGTTCTCAAATGTAGCTCACGCTAATACTCAAGCTAATGTTTCCCAGTCCATTAAAAACATTAGCTTGACTGCGAATTCGACAGGCTCTGCTCGCGAGGTCTTTCGCGCTGTCTACGAAAATCGCTATACCTGGAATAAACAGTTTCCAGGCTACACAGCTACGGTGGAATTCAAGCAAGGCAAGGAAGACTACAGAGGCCACATCCGTGTTAATCCAGACTTAAGTGTGGAAGTAACTGACATTAACAAAGAAGATGCACATCAAATTGATTCTCAACTGCGTATGATCATAGTCCACCGTCGCCAGGTTCCCTTTGAAGTTGCCCACAAGAATCAAACTTACCAATTTGGAGCAACCGACAGAACTGGAGCTGTAGAGATTTTTGAGCAGGGAGATACGACTGCTCACTACAAAGTGTCCCACCAGCAGCTGACTCAAGTAAACCGCACACTAGGACAGATGGCTGTTACAGTCAACCTTTTGGACTCCCTGGTGACTCCAGAGGGCTATCTGGCGACGCGCTATCGAACAATTTTCCGCCAGCCCCAAACAGCTCAAGTTCTAGGAGAGGAAGAGTCTGAAGATACTTACAAGAAAATCGGTGGTTATTATCTGTTGAGTCGTCAGGTAATCCACGACTTTGAGTCGGGTAAACAGACTAATACTGAGATAGACTTCACTGACATCCAGCTACTATAGCAATCTGATTGCTACATCAGAGTCTTCAAGCATAGCTTCAGATAAGCGCGAAGCACCAACAGGGCAAAGGTCGGTTAACCAGACTGGGTAGTTGGCTCGTTGTATGAGCAAACTAAGGATAGGCAAGTCAAGCACAGGAGACAACAATGCAGTCTGCAACTGCCGAGCAACAGGCACATACACTACCACCGCTGATTCCGCGCGAGATTCTCTTCGGGAACCCAGAGCGAACCAGTCCGCGACTTTCACCCGACGGTAAGTATTTAGCTTACATTGCCCCAGATCAGAAAAATGTCTTACAGGTGTGGCTACGCAGCGTCGGACAAGAAGACGACCGGCAACTGACCGCCGATCCCAAACGCGGTATCCAAATTTTCTTCTGGACATATAACGCCGAGCAACTGATTTACCTGCAAGACTCAGACGGCGACGAAAACTTTCACTTGTACTCGGTCAATATTCAGTCTGATATTGTCCGTGATCTGACGCCATTCCAAGGTGTCAAAGCCCAGCCAGTGGATCTCGACCCCAACTTTCCGGATCAGGTGCTGGTAGAGATGAACCTGAACAACCGGCAAAAGTTCGATGTTTACCGCATTAACCTCAAAAATGGTGCGGTTGAGTTCGATACGGAGAACCCAGGCAATATTGTCGGCTGGACAGCTGATGCGCAGTTTCAGGTACGTGCAGCCATAGCCGCTACACCAGATGGAGGTTATGACCTCTTATTACGAACGGCAGATAGCCAACCTTGGGAATTAATTCGCCACTGGGGACCAGATGATCAAGGAAGTGCCGTCAGTTTTTCTGAAGATGACAAAACCCTTTACATCAGGGGGTCTCACGATGCCAATGCTCAACGTCTGATTGCCGTAGAACTCGCGACTCGCGAAGAAACCGTTATAGCTGAGGATGAGCAGTATGACGTTGGTGGGATAGTCATTCACCCCACCCGGCGAATCATCCAGGCAGTTTCCTTCTACAGAGACAAACAGGAGTGGCAGGTAATTGACCAGAGCATTGCGGCGGATTTCGAGGCGATCGCCAAAGTACGCTCTGGAGAGTTTGCTATCAGTAGTCGTGACCTTGCTGACAAAAACTGGCTCGTGGCTTATCTCACTGACAATGGTCCAGTTTATTACTACGTTTACGACCGAGATGCCAAAACTAGCGCACTCCTATTCAGTAATCAGCCCAAACTGGAAGGGTTATCGTTGGCGTCGATGCAGCCGACATCCTACCAAGCGCGGGACGGACTGACCATCCACGGCTATTTGACTACGCCGGTAGGCATCCCTGCGAAGAATTTGCCTACGGTACTCCTTGTCCATGGTGGTCCTTGGGTGCGGGATAACTGGGGTTACAGCCCGCTTGTGCAGTGGCTGGCTAACCGTGGTTATGCAGTGCTACAAGTGAATTACCGTGGCTCCACTGGCTACGGCAAAGCGTTCCTCAATGCTGGTAACCGTGAGTGGGCGGCTAAGATGCACGACGACTTGATTGATGCTGTCAACTGGCTAGTACAAAAGGGAATTGCTGGCCCTAAAAAGATTGCCATTATGGGCGGCTCCTACGGCGGCTATGCCACTCTAGTGGGGTTAACCTTCACGCCTGACGTCTTTGCCGCCGGTGTGGATATCGTTGGTCCCAGCAACCTGGTAACCCTAATGCAAAGTATTCCCCCCTACTGGGCACCGATGAAAGCGATGTTCGCTCATCGCCTCGGCGACCTGGAAAAGGAAGAGGATTTCCTGAAGGCGCGATCGCCCCTGTTTTTTGCTGACCGTATCCAGGTACCGCTGCTGATTGGGCAGGGGGCTAACGACCCTCGGGTTAAGCAGGCAGAAAGCGAACAAATTGTAGAAGCGATGCAAAAGGCAAACAAGCCAGTGGAATACGTCCTCTACCCTGACGAAGGACATGGCTTTGCTCGCCCAGAAAACCGGCTGCACTTTTTTGCCATAGCTGAAGAGTTTCTGGCAAAATACCTTGGAGGTCGGTCTGAACCGATGGGAGATATTCAGGGTCATTCGGGCATCGTTAGAGAGGGGTCAGAGATCAGGGATCAGGGGGAGCCAGTTGCGTGGGCGGGTTTCCCGACTTGAGCAAACTGGCGTTCAAGTAAACCCAACGACGTTATGTTGGGGATTGAATATTGATGCCTTGTCTATGAAGGGGTCAGAGAGCAGGAACCAGGGCTCAGGAAGGAATCTTCCCCCGTCCCCTATTTCAAGGCAGAGAGAATTCGCTCAGTTGTCCGAATTTGGTCAGAACTGAATCCTGCTTTTTTGAGATAGGTGAGAAAAGCGCGATCGCTGTACCTGGAATCTAGGTTGAGCGCCTGACGATATGCTTGTTTGGCAAAGATGCGTTCACCCCGAGCCCAGTGCGCGATCGCCAGGGCAACCAAAGGGTGAGGATTGTTAGGTTCCAGGGTAGCGGCACGTTTAGCAGTCTTGATCGCTGAGTCATACAGCCCGATGCGGTGAAACGCCAAGCTCAAGTTGTAATAGGCAATTTCATCATCTGGCTTCAATGCTGCGGCCCAAGTGTGAACAATGACCGCCGAGGCCAAATGACCGCTGACAAGATAGACAATCCCCAAAGCATTGAGGGCGGGAACAGAAAATGGATCGCGATAAAGAGCTTGCAGGAGTGACTCAGATGCATCATTTTCCCGTCCTACCAAGTGCTGTGCCCAACCCAAATTGACTCGACCCATAATATTTCCTGGGTCGAGTTCAACAGATTTTTTCATAGCTGCGATCGCCTGCGGGTAGCGTTCCTGCTGTTGATAGGACAGCCCTAATTCCCGATATTGGCTTGCTCTGTATTGACTTACGGAAGTCACTGCAACAGCTACCTCAGAGCAACCGTTGGCAAAAGGCAAAAGGCAGAAGGCAACCAGAGTTAGTTTGCTCAGCATACGAGCTCATGGAGGGGGAGAAAAATATCGCCCCCCTCTCCCCCTCCTCTTTTTCAACCTTGCCGCAATTTATCTAAGACACCAATGTCTTCCAGGGTGGAGGTGTCGCCAGAGATTTCTTGCCCAGCAGCGATTGACCTGAGCAGACGCCGGATAATTTTACCAGAGCGGGTTTTGGGTAGGGAATCGGTAAAACGGATTTCACCAGGACGTGCGATCGCACCAATTTCCTTGACGACATGCTGCTTCAGTTCTTTGTTCAATTCCTCGCTAGGGCTATACGTGTCTTCCAGAGTGACAAAGGCAACAACATCTTCCCCTTTAACTTCATCCGGCTTGCTCACCACAGCTGCCTCAGCAACAGCTGGATGGGAGACCAAAGCTGACTCTACTTCCATGGTACCTATCCGGTGTCCAGAGACATTTATCACATCATCCACCCGGCCCATCACCCAGAAGTAACCCTCTTCATCGCGCCGCGCCCCATCACCAGCAAAATAGACATACTGTCCATCTTTAGGGGGAATGTGTTCCCAGTAAGTGCGGCGGAAGCGCTCTGGATCGCCGTATAGTGTCCGCATCATACCAGGCCAAGGATGCCGAATCACCAGATAGCCACCCTCGTTGTCTCCAACTCGGTTGCCTTCAAGATCTACAACATCCGCCAAAATGCCGGGGAAGGGCAGTGTGGCAGAACCGGGTTTTGTCGGAATCGCCCCCGGTAGCGGTGTAACCATAATGCCGCCAGTTTCTGTTTGCCACCAGGTATCCACAATCGGACAGCGTTCACCTCCAATTACCTGTTGATACCACATCCAGGCTTCTGGGTTAATCGGCTCACCTACAGTGCCCAGCAATCGCAGGGAAGACAGATTCCGGGCATTGGGCAGGTGCTCTCCCATCTTAATAAATGCTCGAATTGCCGTGGGGGCGGTGTAAAGGACAGTGACGCCGTATTTTTCAATGATGTCCCACGTACAGCCGGGGTTGGAGGCACGGGTAGCACCTTCGTACATCAGCATCGTTGCGCCGTTGGATAGGGGACCATAGACCACATAGCTATGACCAGTAATCCAACCTACGTCAGCTGTACACCAGTATACATCTGTATCCTGAATGTCAAAGATCCATTTTGTTGTCAGATGGCTATAGAGGTTGTAACCACCTGTTGTATGCACTACCCCTTTGGGCTTACCAGTGGTGCCGGAAGTGTAGAGGATAAATAGCATGTCCTCACTATCCATCGGCTGAGCTGGGCAATCAGCTGAGACATCTGCTTGCATTTCATGCCACCAGCGATCGCGTCCCGGTTCCATGTTAGTTTGCTGCTCTGTGCGGCGAACAACCAAGACGTGTTTGACACTAGGCACACCATGATCAGCTAGGGCTTTATCGACTTGCTCCTTGAGGGGAACGATCACATCCTTGCGCCAGCCGCCATCAGCTGTGACAACGACCTTGGCTTGGGCATCTATGAGGCGGTCTTTCAATGCTCCAGCGCTGAAGCCACCAAATACAACGGCGTGAGTTGCACCGATTCTGGCACAGGCCAGCATAGCGATCGCAGCTTCTGGAATCATGGGCATATAGATACCGACGCGATCGCCCTTTTCCACACCCAGTTGTTTCAAAGCATTGGCAAATTGGCAGACTTCGCGGTGTAGCTGGGCATAAGTTAGGGTGCGCGAGTCTCCCGGTTCCCCTTCCCAAATTAAAGCAGCTTTATTCTTGCGCCAGCTGGTTAAATGGCGATCAAGGCAATTGTAAGAAATATTTATTTTGCCGCCTACAAACCATTTGGCAAAGGGCGGTTGCCAATCCAGCACCGTATCCCACTTCTGGAACCAGTGCAACTCCTGTTCTGCCAGTTCTGCCCAAAACTTTTGAGGGTCAGCCTTGGAGCGGTCATAGAGTTGCTGATATTCCTCGAAGCTCTTGATGTGGGCGTTTTGGGAGAATTCAGCGGAAGGGTGGAATAAACGCTTTTCTTGAAGGGTTGATTCGATGGTGGATTGTGACATCGTTCTTGATTACAGAGGTAGGGTTACAGAAAAATCTGCGCGACGAGGGTGCTAAATCCTGGCAACAGGGGTGAGGTGAGAGTGTCTCCATCGAGGAGGGTGGCGACGAGTTGTAGCTGAGCGTCGGTGCGGCGATAAATTTCTAGGGTTTTCAGTTGCCAATTGACGATCCAATATTCCTGGACACCGTGCAGGGAGTAGAGCTTGAGTTTGACTTCTTTGTCCCGCTGTTCGTTGAGTTCACCGGGGGAGAGGACTTCGACCATCAGCTCAGGTGCAACGGTCAGGTGCCCTGCCTCATCAATGCCATTGGCGAGGCGTTCTCGGCTAATCCAAACGACATCGGGAATCACCGCATCGGTGGGGGAAAAAACAACTCCTGGTGTTTGAAACGGTTTGCCAAGTTGGGTCTGTCTAGACCAAATTTCCAGTTCTACATGAATGTTGCCGCCTGCGCCTTGATGGCGGATGTGGGGGGCGCGGGTCACAAACAGTTCTCCATCAATGATTTCATAGCGTTTCCAACCGCCATCGTCGGGCATGGCGTCGAGATCTCGGGTTGTCCAGCGGAGGGTGTTAGAAACCATAGAGTTTACCGTTGAGCTTGTCCCATCTTGAAGCCGTTTTATTGTTCGTACTCGTAGGCTGGATCTGTCTGTGGCGAACCGAGAATATAGCAAAATTCTCCTATAGATACTTTCCTAACCGCTAAGATCAATTATGAGTCCTAGCTGCTCAGATTGAGTCATGACCATGCGATCGCCAACTTCAGTTCAATTCCAAGATGCCTTTGATGTCATAGTAGTCGGTGCCGGTCACGCAGGCTGTGAAGCAGCCCTCGCTACAGCGCGGCTAGGTTGTCGCACCCTGCTATTGACCCTCAACCTCGACAAAATTGCTTGGCAACCCTGTAACCCAGCGGTAGGAGGTCCAGCTAAGTCCCAATTAACCCACGAGGTGGATGCTGTAGGCGGTGAAATTGGTAAAGTGGCTGATCGTACCTACCTACAAAAACGCGTACTGAACTCCTCTCGTGGACCAGCCGTTTGGGCATTGCGGGCGCAAACGGATAAGCGGGAGTACGCTGCCGTTATGAAGGGAATTGTCGAGAACCAGGAAAACTTGACAATCCGTGAAGCTATGGTCACAGACCTGGTGCTGAGCGCTAATGATGAAGTGATTGGGGTTGAAACCTACTTTGGTGTGGGGTTCCAAGCCCCCGCTGTGGTGCTGACGACTGGAACGTTCCTGGGTGGACGCATTTGGGTTGGCAACAAGTCAATGCCAGCTGGACGAGCAGGGGAATTTGCCGCTGAGGGACTGACGGAAACCTTAAATCAGCTGGGTTTTGAAACAGGGCGGCTGAAGACCGGAACACCAGCACGGGTGGACAAGCGGTCGCTCGACTACAGCAAGTTAGAACCCCAGCCTGGGGATGATAGCGTGCGCTGGTTCAGCTTTGACCCCGCTGTTTGGGTGGAACGGGAGCAGATGAATTGCTATCTCACCCGCACAACCGCTGAGACTCATCGGCTAATTCGGGAGAATTTGCACCTGTCGCCGGTTTATGGGGGATGGGTGGATGCGAAGGGACCACGTTACTGTCCCAGCATTGAAGATAAGATTGTGCGCTTTGCAGATAAGGAAAGTCACCAGATATTTATTGAGCCGGAAGGTCGAGATATTCCAGAACTCTATATTCAAGGGTTTTCGACAGGGTTGCCGGAAACAATCCAGCTGCAGCTGCTGCGATCGCTCCCTGGGATGGAAAACTGCAATATGCTTCGTCCAGCCTACGCCGTTGAATACGACTACCTGCCAGCAACCCAGTGCTACCCCACTTTGATGACTAAGCGGATTGAGGGGCTGTTCTGTGCTGGACAGGTTAATGGCACAACCGGCTATGAAGAGGCAGCTGCCCAAGGCATTGTGGCGGGGATTAACGCTGCTCGGTATGTCCGCCATCAGGAGATGATTGTTTTCCCCCGTGAGCAGAGCTACATCGGGACATTGGTTGATGACTTGTGTACCAAAGACCTGCGGGAGCCATACCGGATGCTCACCAGTCGTTCTGAGTATCGACTGTTGCTGCGCTCGGATAATGCCGATCAGCGCTTGACACCCTTGGGATACCAGCTAGGTTTGATTGATGAGCGCAGGTATTCGCTGTTCACGCGCAAACAGGCTAATATTGCGGCGGAAAAAGAACGACTTTACACAACTAGGGTGAAGGAGCATGAGACTGTAGGAAAAGCGATCGCAGCTGATACCCAGCAAGCAATCAAAGGTTCAATTACTTTGGCTGATCTACTGCGGCGTCCTGGACTTCACTACGTTGACCTAGAACGCTACGGACTCTCGCACCCCAATCTCGACACATCTGAGAAAGAAGGTGCAGAGATTGACATTAAATATTCTGGCTACCTCCAGCGCCAGCAACATCAGATTGACCAGATCGCCCGTCAAGCGCACCGTCATCTGCCTCCAGACCTGGATTACTTTTCGATTGATACCCTTTCAAAAGAAGCGCGGGAAAAACTTACTAAGGTAAAACCGCTAACCGTTGGTCAAGCGGCTCGAACTGGTGGAGTCAACCCATCTGATGTTAATGCTTTACTGGTTTATTTAGAGCTGCGATCTCGCGACTCGCTAATCGCTAGTTGCTAACATGAGTAAAAAACCTGCGCTCTGGAGTTCTTATAGTGGGCTTATTTGATGATTTCAGCCGCTTTCTAGAAAGCCGTTTAGAAGAATTTTTGCGAAATAATCCCCATCTGGAGTTAGAAGCACTCTTGGAGCAGTTGCGCGAGCAAGAGGAAGATACCTTGCGACTAATTGCAGACCTGCAGTTGCAAGAAAAGCGATCGCAGGACGAGATTCTTTCCACGGCTCAAGAAATCCAGCGGTGGCATATCCGAATTGAAAAAGCAAAAGCGGCTGGAAGACTCGATTTGGCTCAGCCAGCAGAAGAACGAGAGGCCACCCTACTGCGCGAAGGAAATCAGCGCTGGGGACAGATGCAAGGGTTGAAAGAACGAATTACACAAGCCAAGGAACTGCTGCGTCGTATCCAGCAGCGCCGACAGGAGGTGCAAGCCAAAGCAGCTCAAACGCAGGCTGCGCGTACTAACGATCAAGCCGAGCAGCGCTGGCAGACCGACGGTTGGAATCAAAGTCCCAATCCTTCTGGTGGACCAGATGCATTAGAGGATACATTTAAGCGTTGGGAAACGCAGGAAGAGTTAGACCGGCTAAAGCGAAAAATGGGCAGATAGAACCTCAAATTCCGTTGTGGAAAGCCGACGACACTTTCTATTTTGGTTCCGATTGCTGGGAATGTTCAGTTGAACGGCGAACCGTGAAAAAAATAGGCCGAGGAGGTTGAAGATCTGGGATGGACTGGGATATTTGGGGGGGATGGGCAGAAGGCATCACTGGCGGGGGTTCAGTGGCTGAATCCCGCCAAGGCAAATCGGCAAGCTTGTTGTAGTTGGACGCGATCGCCAAAAACGCCCCACCTAAAATATAAACGGGCAATGGCAGCGTTAAATGTTTCGTCCATTCGTAGAGTTCTGCGATCGCAAACAGTATTCCAAAGCAGGCAAGCCAAATCCTCATGGTCAACCCCCAATCGCTCAAACCACTTCGTTGCAGCTCAGCTACTTAGCAGGATACCTCAATTGACTGTTGAATAGTACTCAAACCGCTTCCGTAGTTGTTCAACCGTAAGATTTTGAGTCCAGTACTCCACCAGGGCGTGACCAAATGCCCAGGCGCTGCGCTCAGATGAGGCATTTTCCAGTAGCAGTGGCCAAAGGGATAGCAGGTCAAAGTTGAGAGGGTTAGAGTTGTCTGTCTTCAAAAGTGAGAAAAGGTCATATGCCATCTGTAGCTTGCCAATAACGACTGGCAACTGCTCCATGGGAATTTGCTGTGCCAGCACATATGCCAGAGTTGGAGAGCCGGTTGACAGGGTGGAAATGAACTGAAGAACGGGACTTTTGAGCAGTGTAGCCAGTCCCTGTGTTGTCGCCATCTGGAAGGTGTAGTGGTCGATGATTTTGGCAGCAGCGACGGTGCGGGCTTCCCGGTTTCGCAAAAAGCGGGCAAGACGGAGTTGCTTGGCAGGTGTGATCGCCTCCACTAGTCCCAATGACAGAGCTTCTACTCCCCAGTTGGCTCGACCCGTTTTGATGTCGCCGGTGACGATGGGCAGAACCAGCTCACAAAAGGCGTCCAGAAGCTTAGCACGATACTCAGTAGCTTCGCGAATGGCAATTTCCTTTGGGCGCTCACCCCATTTCCAGTCGTAGGGCGGCTCCCACTCGCGTATGGGACGCAAACGATCCACCTGGCTAACGACAGTAATCACAGGCAAGTCTACAACGTCCGACTTTATATCTTTAAGAAAGTCCACATCCATTTGCAGGGCAGGATCGAGAGCAGGGGTAACTAACAGCAGTAGATCCGCGTTTTTGGCATAGTCAAGCACTTGCTCCCGTAGATCTGCACGGTTCACTTCTTCATAACCCGGAGTATCCCAAAGCGTCATTTCTCCGGTCTGGGTTTGCCAGTGGTAATTTTGAATCTGATCGGTACTGGGCAAAACATCGACTCTGGCTTGATCGGCTTGAAACAATGTGTTAATCAGGCTGCTTTTTCCGGCTCCGGTTCGCCCCGCAAGTAAAATACTGACCGATTTTTGCTCAACTGCCTCGACTGGTTCTGCCTGGGCAAGGATTTCTCGGAGGGTTTGGGTTTTCGCCTTGGGTAGAGTCGGTGTAGGCAAGGAAGATTCTGCAGTTGGCAATGTAGTGCCGCCGTAGAGGGCGATCGCCTGCCGACATAGTTTTCGGAGGGCAGCTTCCCGGAAAAGCTGGCTCAAATTCATCAGCAGTTGCTGAGTTGCTCGGTTGCCATAATGCTGACTGGCTTGTTTTGCCACCGCCGCCACCGGATTCAAGAGCCACTGTGCCCAGCTCCAAGCTTTCCAGAGTTTACGAGCAGATGGTTCCAGCCTACGGTAGACCTCGTATGCTTGGTAGGCTTGCTCAATCGTGACCTGATTGAGGGCAGGGGATAACTCCTGCATCCACTGATCCAGGTCATCCACCGTTCCCCGAATCAGTGTATAAGCCTGGGGAATGTAAATGTTCAGCAGGGGATATTTTACTTCAGGATGGTAGACATGGGCGATCGCGACGACAAGTTCCTGGCATCGTTGCCAAAAGGGTTGCCAGTCTTCCCAGATTGGTGGATCGCTCTGTGCCGTTTGCAGGATCTCTTGGAGTGCGGCTTCTGCTTGATTAACGGCATCATTTCCCGTTGGCAGCACTATGCTATCGTCGGCAGCGGATTCCAGTTCTTTGCTAGCCTTTGCCACGACGGCTTCTATTTGCTGTACCACAGGTCGAGTCCATCTGACTAGCAGCCAACGCCAGCCCACAAGTATGAGGGTGAACACGCCCCAGATCCAACTCAGACCCCAGTTGTGGATCTGCCACCCCGCTGCTACTAGCAAGAAACCAACGATAGTCGCGATCGGGATTGCCAACACGACCCACTGCCACAGCTTTAATCGCACCATTGCTCCATGCCTGCCTAAATTAGACTTCTTATACCGCTATTGTCGATCTAAACTCCTCTGGTGAATGCTAAACCATTGAGTGCAGTAGAGTGTTCCTATTTATTGAGCAAATTGAAGCTGCCATCCTTAAGCTCCCGCCCGATGAGCTTCAGCAACTTCTGGAATGGTTTCTAGATTTGGATTATCAGCGTTGGGACGAGCAGCTAGAAAAAGACGTTGCTGATGGCAAGTTAGAAGTGTTTAGCCCAAGAGGCGATCACGCTATATCAACGAGAACCCCTTGTAAGCAATTCTCTTCCACATTCATCCGTGCTGAAATCATTACCCTGATAGCGGAGCCATCTCGCTTACGAAACTGCGTTTCAAAGTTATTTACCTCTCCCTTAGTTTGTAGTTCTGCCAGCATCAGCTGTTGAGCGTCTAGAGTAATGTATAAGCTGTAACAGTTTTCTGGTTTATTACCTCTGCTGTATGACCGTAACCTAGCATCTGAATAAAACGCTGGTTAGCTTCTACGATTTCAAGGTTAATTACAATTCGCGAATCGCACACAAGGTGATGTAGCCTAAGTCTGGTTGGCGTTGAGTCAAGACTTGCGGCATGGTCAGGATACGATCGCGCATCACAGGCTGAGTCATGACATTCCAGACAATCTGAGCCGTATGGACTATTCCTTCGTCTTGCAGCACCTGAATTGGATCAAGCAATCTCATGGTTCCGGTTTGCTGTTGCATGACGGTTAGCCCCGCATGATGGAAAGTATCGATCCAGTCTGCTTCTGTCAACGGCGTAGCATTCACGCGAATCGCTTGCGTCAGATCTTGGCGAAGTAATTCTAAATGGTCACGCGCTAGCAGTTCATGGCTGAGAAACTTGCCGCCTACTTTGAGTCGATCGCGCACTCCTGACAGAATCTTGGCTTTACCAGTAGGCGATTGCATGGTCAAGATAGCTTCTGCCAGCACATAATCAAACGATGCAGAAACTTCCTCTAGCTGAAAAATGTTGCCTTGAATAAACCGAATCTGGTGATCTAAGCCTGCTGATCGTGCATTGGATTGAGCGATCGCAACTTGATCGGCATCTTTTCAATTCCAACCACCTGAACGTTATAGCGTTTTGCCAGATTGATCGCGCTGTTTCCTAAGCCGGAAGCCAATTCCAGAACGGTTTCACCAGGTTTAAAATTCGCCCATTGAAAGAGTTGTTCGGTGGCAACGCATCCACCCGGACGGAGAACCGTTTTACCCGCAGCAGTCAGAACAACATGACCAGGCGCAGTTTTAAGATTGGGAGCCGTTTGTGTCATAGTTTGGTTCATGATTCTCTTATGTTGCTGTTTGAAGTAGCTTTTAATTGCTTGAGTATTTGCAAGCGTAGACTTCGATGAAATACTCCAGCGGTTGTAGCAGCTTGTCAATGATTGAATCATCAGATTTAAGAATGCCGCGATCGCTGATCCAGCAATGCTTATACCATTCAGGATTGTGATTACAGAGTGCTTGCAAAATGCCTGCTCAAGGATTGCTGGGTTAATACTTCAGACAGGACAGGTACCGTTGTCCAACAGTGGGAACAAAACCAGCAAATTTCGTGGTGCTGAATGTGTCGTAATAATGGGTAAGAGCAGTAAGGGCATTCATGCATGGTCTTTACCTCCTATGGAAAAACAATTTTAGGAGCCGCTGCGTGTCCGAGATGGAGATAGGTCGCCGATCGCAGCACAATTTCGGAGTAGAGAATCTTTTGAATCTCCAGACTGGGAACCCGTTTTGCGGCGAAGTTATAAGCCATAATTTCCCCTTCCAAGCTGAAGTTGCTATCGGTCAAGTAGTGATCGTAATCGTGCATTCCCTGAAAGATAAATCCATAGATCGGATTGGGATACACGGCAGAATCGTAACTGTCGGCAGAGACCCAAAGTTGCCCTTGTTCAATATCAGCAAACATCTCTTGAGCATTGGCATAACGCATATAATCTGAAAATTGCAGATTTAAGGGCAATTGTCGGAACTCATCCATCAGCCAGTCACAGAGTTGGGCGATGGTTTCGTCAGGAATTTCGGCTGACTTGCCTGAGCTGAGTCACGGCTGCGTAAGCCTCGCTCCATGCTTGCTCAGTGGTCGGTGTCTATGCATCCTTCAAGCAAATAGACAATGCTTTTAACAACGTACTACCGACCATTGGATAATGTTGAGGCAGCACTCCATACTGAATATGGCGAGTTCCTAAACCCTGAAGTGCTTTAGATAATGCATCAGGGCTGCAAAGATTTTCGACCACGAGGACAAGCGATTGGAAAAGCTTCTTGGCTTGTTCTTCCATGTAGGTGTTGAAAAAGAGTGGCTTGACTTCTGGATAGTCTGCAAACAAATTCGTATAGAAGTGCATCGTAAACTTAGTTTCCTGTTCTTTAATCTGCGAAAAACTGGATTCCAACAATTCAACCTTCAAAGACATACAGCAGTTCCTCTTATTGGCTGTTTATAGCTTGACAAACCTGGATGAATTCCTCTATGAGCTAGCTCATAAAACAGTTAAATTAAAGGAGAAAAAATCAAACCGGCTTGAGCAGGGCGATTCAACGATGCGCGTCACGGTTGAACAGTTGCAGCAAATCCCACTCTTTTCTGGACTCGATTCAGATCAGCTTGTCCAGTTGCAAGCTCATGCTGTAGTAAAGCAGTACTTGCGGGGGGAAATCATTCTGCATGAGGGCGATCGCTTACCTGCTCAACTTTTCGCAGTTCTCAGTGGCAGAATTGAAGTCAAGAGAACCGCTTCTACAGGCAAAGAAACGATTTTACGGACGTTACCCGCCGGAGAACTCTTCGCTGCGCCTGCTCTTTTTGTCAATAGCACAGCCCCTGCAACCATAGTCGCTCAGCAGGACTGTCAGATTCTCACTATTGAGCGTACTGCTTTGCTGGAGATGATTCAGAAGACTCCAGAACTTGCCTTGCAGATTATTGCTGTTCTCAACGAGCGCCTTCAGCATCTCCATCAAGTGGTACATGGATTAGCTTCAGAGCGGGCGATCGTAAGGTTAGCGCAATTTATTCAGGCGGCAGCGATCGCGGAAGGAACAGATATGACGGAGCAGGGCTTGGAGTTGCGATCGCGTCTGCCCTATTATCAGATTGCTCGTAGCATTGGGATTACCTATGAAGAATGCGTCCGATTGTTCAAGCAGATTCAAACAATTGCTACTTATCGGCGGGGCGGTAAGATTTTGGTGTTAGACAAAGCAAAGTTAGATGCGATCGCCCAAGGTGAAATCTAAACCTTGGAAACTCTACAAGAGCGGTGACAACGCATCAATGAATTCCTCCACAATCTCCTCAACAGGGCGCATCGGCGTAAAGTTCATGATTGTGGTTTGATGAAAGTAGAAGTGCTGCCACTGTAATCATTCCGAGCGGCGGAGTCGAGGCGCGTAACCCAGCAAGATCAAGCGTTTCTCTAAATGACCAAAACGAATTCGGTAAAACCGACCAGATCAGCAAAGCTTTCATAGGTTTCTCCACAGTACTCGTCGTGCCTTCTCGGAACTGTACGATCTCTTAAACTGCTAGTTTCATTTCAAGAGAAATTGAACCAACTTGAATGTCTTGGCTGCACATGAGAAGCCTTTACGAACTATCTCTTTAATTGCACACTGCTTGCTTCACAGAGGTTTCAGCCTATTGCAGAAAGACTAAATTATGCATACCAAGTATCAGGTCCATAGAAGAAGCCATAGCGCAAGACAATCCCTTCTATATAGGAAGACGCTGACCACCGCGCCGCCTCGAATAACGAACGGAGATCGGCTTCCGAAACTGGGCGATTCTGGAAGGCATAAGGACTCCAGCGTTCTGCAAGAAATTCCTTGATCGGGTAGTCCGTTGACGTATGAACAGACATAATCGCTCCTCCTGGTTCTTATTACATGGATTGAGAATTTCTAGTTTGTGCAGTTGTTTCGCAGTTTCCCAAGGGTAATCGCTGCGAGTAGTCTCTCTGTATCCCAAGCATCCCGATAGCGAACACCGTTGACGAACAAAGCTGGCGCACTACTGACACCGCTTTGCATACCACCTTGAATATTTTGAGTGATCCGCTCAGCATGAACATGGTCTGTCATGTTCCGCAGGAATCGATCGATATCAAGCTGTATCTCATTGGCATACTCTAGAAGATGCCCATCATTAAGTGCAGATTGATGCTCAAATAATAGATTGTGCATCTGCCAAAACCGATTTTCCGCGGCGGCGGCAACTGCTGCTTCCGCGGCTTTTTGGGCTTGGGGATGAAGCTCTGTACGCGGGAAATGACGGAACACAAAGCACACTTGGATCTGTTGCTGAATCTCTTGAATCATCCTGTGTACCTCAAGACAGGAGAGACATTGATAGTCACCGCATGCAACTAAAACGGTTGACGTATCCATTGCGCCTTGAATGTGATCGTGGTCTGAGATCGGTATGAATAGCCTGTCACCATCGCTTGTCTGACTCATCGTTCTTTACGCGGTCTGTGGATAGTATCGTTGCGATGAAAACGCTTGAATGAACAGTAGGTACTTGGATGTTGTTTCTTTATTCTCAAGATACGGGAATTGCTTCTACTTTGTCGCATCCCCGGAGAGAAGTCTTTGCACTAGCAGCAAGGATAGCGATCGACATACTCTCAGGGCTAGGAAAGACCTATCCTCAAGAGCAGGCTAAATGCTTAAAGCTTGATAATGCCGCGCTTCAGAGCCACAATCATCGCTTGAGTGCGATCACTAACTGCCAGCTTAGACATAGCCCTTTGCGCCTGCTCTCAGTCCCCGGTAGATGTCTTCGTCCCCGTCGTAAGTTGTGAGAACAATGATCCGAGCATCGGCAGGCAGCTAACCCTTCTCGCATAAACGGATGATCGTCACTGATCAAGATGCGAATGAGCGGTGAGTTAGGTGTTGGGAGTGAGCGGTGAGGGTGCGTCATGGCGTTTGTACCCTCACTGTGATTTCTGTACCTTGTCTAAGGTGGCTCCCAATCGTCAGTTCTGCTCTAATGCGTTCAGCGCGTTCAGTCATTCCGAGTAACCCAAAGCCCCGACCAACAGATAGGCTGCTGCTTTCAAAGCCTTGCCCATTGTCTTTGATCTGCAAGACGCACTGCCCTTGCTCATACCGCAGTTCAACGCGGATTTCGCTCGCATTCGCATACTTAAAGGCATTGGTTAACGCTTCTTGCCCGATGCGAAGCAGATTCGCCTCAACCTCTCTTGGTAAAGCACAGGGTTCACCGATCACGACGCAGATTACTTGAATTGAGGTCTGAGAAAACATTTGAGCCGCGAAGCGATCGAGGGCGCTCTGCAAATCCCCTTCTTCTAAAATCTGCGGGCGGAGTGCTTCCACTGAGCGACGGGCATCGGTAAGCCCAGAACGTGCCAAGGTTCGCCCCGTTTTCAGGTGGGACTGGGCAGCATCTGGATCGAGCGGGATGCGCTGGACGGCAGCATCTAAGTGAACGATGATGCTCGTGAAGGATTGGGCGAGCGTATCGTGGATTTCTCGCGCCATGCGGTTGCGTTCCTCTAAAATGGAGACTTCTTCAGCGCGTTTGCGATCGCCAATGTCTGAGATCAGACCATAGTATCCTCTCACTTGAGCATTGGAATCGAAATCGGGGATGGAGGTGACAGCAAGATACTTTTGACCAACTGGAAAAAGGATTTCTATCTCATAGGTGACAACCCGCCCTGCCAGTGCTCGATTGATATACGGTTCAGCAAGCTGATAAGCCGCCTCACTCATGACTTCACAAGCCCGCTTACCCAGAATTTCATCTCGACTACATTTATACCAATCCTCATAGGTTTGGTTGACAAATTGATAGCGCTGCTCTGTATCGATGTAGCAGATACCAACGGGGAGAGCATCGGTGATCAGTCGTAATTCCTGTTCTCGATCGCGGAGTGCGGCTTCGCTCTCCTGTAAAGCCGACGTTCGCTCTGCAACCTGTTGCTCTAAGGTGCGATTGTAATCGGCTAAGAGGTGTTCTGCTTGTTTGCGCTCTGTGATGTCTTGAAAGGTTGCGATCGCGTAAATGACATTGCCCTGTTCATCAAAGACTGGAGTACCCCACGCCTCAACTGGAATAGTTGCATTGTTTTGGTGAATTTCCATATCGTCAATCCTAGTGCGATCGCCGCTCAATCCCTGGATTGCTGGCATTTTCTCAGTTGGATACTGTTGAGGCGTTCCCGCCAGATAAACTTGATAAACCTCTGCCAACTGCTCCGGCGCTACGGCAGGATCAATCCCTTTGCCCAATAGCTGAATTGCCTGTTGATTGAAGAAGTAAGTGCGAGCCGCCGCATCTAACACAACAATTCCCACCGGAACCGCTTCTAGAAATTGAGTCATCTGACTTTTGCTAGCGCGAAGCTTTGAGTAGAGTTTGGCGTTCTCGATCGCGATGGCTGCCTGGGTCGATAACAGATGCAATACTTGCGATCGCTCCGGTGTAAATGCCCCAGCCGCTAGCTGGTTTTCTAGATACAGTATGCCCACGAGCTTACCTTGATGCATCAATGGCAAACAGAAGATAGATTGTGTTTGATGGTGTTGAATGTATGGCTCGTTGATAAAACGACCTTCACGAGTCGCATCATTTAAAATGACGGATTCATGAGTCCGGAACACGTATTGAATCATCGATTCAGGCAGATGATTTGCAGTGGGGAGAGATTGCAGCACTTGTGTAATATAGACATTTTCATCCTCACCCTGATTGAGTTCACCAGACGCTTCAATCACCCATTCGCCTGAGTTTTCCAAAATCAGAAATCCGATTTGTGCGCCAGCATTCTCAATTAAAATCTTCATCAAGGAACCAAGCAACTGTTCGAGTTCAATTTCGCTGGAAATCGTTTGGGATGCCTTCATCACTGTTGCTAAATCGAAAGCAATGTCTGAGCGATCAGAGGTAGTTCCAGAAGTTGATTGAATTGGCGGGTGAGATCCGATCAATGATTGAGGAAAGAGCTGCGGATATCGAGTTTCTAAATCTTTGACCTTTGCAGCCGCCCCCCACCGTTCATAGCAGTAGTGAGCTTCTTTCATGTAGATTTGGGCAAACTTTTCCCGACCACGAGAGAGGTAAAATTTGGCAGCTAATTCATAGGCTAAGGCTTCTTCTTGAAGATAGCTATTGTCTCTAGCCCCTTGAATCGCTTGTTCGTAGAACTCTTCTGCCTCAAACAACTGACCTAGAACCCGTGCAATCTCTGCTTTCACCAAATGATATTTATGCAAATGATTCATTGGCGCATACTGTGCCCATTGCTTCATTTTCTCCTGTCTAACCGAAACTTTTTTGAGGATCTCCTCCTGCGCTTGAGCGCTACTCCCGGGGTATGTTGCGAGTCTTGCTAGAGCATCATAGAGATAGTACATATACTCAGTGGGTGTAGCGATGACTCGAATCAAATAATGTTCCGCTAGGGCTGAGTTTTCAACTGCCTGGGAATGCTCAGAAAATAGATAGCATAGGAAAAGCTTGTTGAGATAAACACAAAAGATTGCGGTTCCATCATTGGCTGCTTGGTGTTGGGGTAATCCATTCTCCTCACTGTAGAATTCGCCAATGAGACGAGTTGGATTAATTGAGTGTCCCATCAAATTGGCGATCGCCTGCCGAAATATCTGAGTCCAGGTGAGGGGTGCTTCCTGTTTGATTTGATGGATTGCTTCGCTGTAGATTGCGAAGTCGCCTTCAACTTCCACGAGTTCCATCCCTGTGAAATAGAATTGAGTGCAGTAACAATGAGCGCAATAGTCGGCAAACTCTAAATCTCCAGTTTCTAGCCCAATTTGATAGGCTGCGAGTAATGGCTTGGTTATTTCTCTCACATATTGTTTCCAGTGAATGATGGAGATGTTCACGACGAACAGTGTTCTAGCTCTTAGTGAATAAGTATTCGGCTGTGACAGCAGGCTTAAAGCAAGCTGTCCAAACTGGTAGCCAGTCTCAATGTTTCCGATTATTCCACAGAAAATTAATCCATACCATGCATAAGCAAAGGGAGACACAAATGCATTACTATACTGGATCGACAAATCGACCTGTGTAGAAACCAGTAGAGGCATTAAATCAGGAGCAGCAATATAGGCAGCAACCGTTATCCTAGAGAGGATTCTCATCGCCGCTAACTTGTTTGGATCAGTCATTTCTGGTAAATGAATCAACTCCTCGATCTGTTTGTTGCCAAAGCGAGAGGGAGCATCCCACTTGGGCAGATATACCAGTGGTGGCAAAATAGAGGGGAACATATAAGCCGCACATAAAGCTGATGACCCCAGAAAAGCAAGCACGTCTGCAAGCCTGTCTGCAAGAACTAGCAGG